>Ga0335070_10001300_pt1 | contig 28813 bp, 25 predicted proteins | sample Lox_Sample_13_FD_206722 | JGI IMG/M metagenome (GOLD analysis project Ga0335070, IMG submission 206722) | Soil microbial communities from Loxahatchee National Wildlife Refuge, Florida, United States - Lox_Sample_1.3 | ecosystem: Environmental > Terrestrial > Soil > Wetlands | place: USA...
AAGCAGACAGCAATCTCATGGATAAATTATTGGAAAGCACGCGGAGCAAACTGGAGATTTATTGCCCAAGAACACTTGCCAGGCAGAAATGTAGCATTCCACAGCATATGGAAAGACGGCGAACTCGTAACCTCAATGACCAGAGAACGCCTAGAATACATCTATCCCCATCTCGCACCCTCAGGCATCACAGGCACACCCGCCGTGCAAAAAACAATCCATGACGAAACCATAAACAAAATCGGAACAGAAGCCGTCCTAGCCATTGACACAAAATTCAATGGAATAGCATGCGTCGACCTTAAAGCAAACGCAAAAGGCACTCCATGCGTAACAGAAATCAACGCAGGCAGAATGTTTACCACTTCATTTTTCTTCTCATATGCAAGCAAAATACTAAGGAAAGATTACTACGCAAACATCCCATACCTCTACGTCAAACTAGCCTTCAAAGAAACCATCCCAAACATTCCAAAATACAACATCCTACCTGAAGATGTTTACTGGATACGTCACATCGACGCACCAGCAAAAATGGTTAAAGATGGAAAGGTCATCGGAGAAATGTATCGTTGATGGAAGCAGTCATATTTGACTTGGACGGCACACTCATCACCCTACCATTAGACTATGAAGGAGAACTTCTCCCACAATTCAGCAAGGTCACAGGAATAGAGAACATGCACCCACTCACAGACAAAGTTTCCAAACTAGACCCGAAAAAGAAAGAAAAAGTCTTCCAAATCTGGAACGAAGCAGAACTCAAGGCATTAGAAAAAATGACAGTAAACAACAAAGGAAAAGCACTTTACGACAAGCATATAGATAAGTCCAAGGCTCTAGTGACCCTGCAAGGCAAAACCGTCGTCAAAAACATTCTTCAAAACTTGACTTTGCATTTCAATTTCATTGTCACAAGAGAAGACAGCCTGCACAGAACCGAACAGCTCCAAATCGCCCTGCGAAAACTCCGCAAACCCGCACAAAATGTGCTGTTCATAGGAAACACGACAGGCGATTCCACTGCGGCCAAAGCAGTAGGATGCCAGTTTCTGAGGGTTGAACAATGAAGGTCTGGTACGACGCGCTAACAGGCAAACACGTCAGATATGCCGCGGCAATAGCGGAGCGACTTAGGAGCTTAGGACACAAGGTCATCCTGACCACTAGGAAACATCCTGATACAATTGAACTGGCAGACTTCTTACATGAGAAATTCACTACTGTAGGAAAATATGAGCCTAAGTCCTTAATGACTAGACTTAAAAGTGGCACACGCCGCCAACTTCACTTCTGCAAACTCTTTGAAAAAAACGCGCCAGACATCGCCATCTCCCATGGATCAGCAGACCTCTGCAAAGTGGCTTTCGGACTGGGAAAACCAATCATCACGACCGTAGACACGCCTTACGCAGAAGCCGTGCATAGGCTTACACTACCACTCTCTAACTACATTGTTGCATCGAAGGCGATTCCTGAGACTATCCTACAGCCCTACAATGTCAAAGCAAAAATGGTCAGTTTCAGCGGCGTAGATGAGGTTGCCTGGATCAAACACTTCAAACCTAAGATAATCTATGATTTTGGGCACCCGCTCATCGTTGTTAGGCAGCTTGAAGAAAAAGCCGTATACACAGACAACCCAACAAACATGACCATCTTAGCAAAGAAGCTCACGAAGCTCGGAAAAGTCGTCTTTCTTTCCCGCTACCACCGCAAAATCGTCAAAAACCTAATTGTTCCAAAAGGGTTCATTGACTCCGCCAGCCTAGCAGCCCAAGCAGACCTATTTGTCGGCGTTGGAGGAACCATCACGCGAGAAGCTGCATTACAAGGGACACCTGCCATAATTGTCAACGTGTTCAAAGACCAATATGTCAACGACTTTTTGATCGATAAAGGCTTTCCGATCTTCAGAACAGAGCCCTCAGATGCTATGGCACTTGCTGAGAAACTTGTCGGCAAGAAATACGATGTAAAGCATCTGCTGGACAAACTCGAAGATCCTGTGGACACCATCGAAAAAATCATAAAAGACAAAGCAATTGCGCACTGAAAAATATTGTCAATACAACAGAAGTGCAAAGATAAGGTTTAGGTTTATAAGCTTGCTCAAGTGATTCTGTTTTTTCCGAGGTGACGCTTACTTTGAAGGAGCAGGTTCTGATAGTAGGTTTGGGCGAAGTTGGACAAGCATTGTTCGAGATTTTCAAAGAAAATGGCAAATTCGATGTTTATGGGTTTGATGCTGACAAAGAGAAGATGCAAAAGTTAACAGGCAAGACGGAACTGCCCAAAAACGTCGACGTCATGCATGTCTGCTACCCCTGCAAGCAACAGGACAAGTTTGTCAAAACAACCCTAGACTATCTGCAACAAATCAAACCCAAACTCACAATTATCAACAGCACAGTGCCACCAGGCACAACCCAAGAAATCTATGCTCAATCCAAGTCTCCAATCGCTCACTCTCCAATACGGGGCATGCACAAATCTCTAGAAACAATGAAAAAAGACATTCTGTACTGGACAAAATATGTTGGCGGAACAACAAAACAGTCATCAGATGCAGCGGCGAAGCACTTTGAGAAGCTGGGGCTGAAAGTCAAAGTCCTGAAAGGACCCGCCGAAACCGAGCTCGCGAAGCTGTTTGAAACAACCTACCGCGCCTGGATGATTGCCTGCTTCCAAGAAATGCACCGCATATCCAGACATTTCGGAGCAGACTTCGATGATGTCGTAGACATGCTTGAAGACATTCACCGCGTTCGACTGAACAAGCCTCTGCATTTTCCAGGAGTCATCGGAGGTCATTGCCTGATTCAGAACACCGAATTGCTACTAAGCGCCTATGATTCCGAGTTTTTGCGCCTGATTTTGAAGTCAAACGAGAAACGCAAAGAAGAAGTCAAAGACAAGACAGTTGCACAGGAAATTGAAAAGGTCCAAAAAAGAACTGAACTTCTGGAAAAGGATTTGATAAAGAAACTGGGATCAAAAAACTAAGGGCTTGCGGCTGACGTTCACAATCCAGCACGTCATTACACGTTCCTAAAGGCTTCGAAAAGATTTAAGGAAAGAATATTGTTCTTACCTTAAAGGTGCTGCAATGAAAGTGGTGATGATCAACGATTGCGCCTTCGTAGGCGAAACCCTACTAAAATACATGCCAACCGACGTTGAAAAGCAGCACATCAAACGCTCCAGAGGTTGGTGGAGCAAAACCTTTGGAATAGCTTATTCAATCCTGAGAGCCAAGGGCGACGTGTACCATGCCCATTATCTTCTGCAAGACTGTTATATTGCAGCACGATTGGGAAAAAGACCTCTAATTGGCCACGCGCACGGCAGTGATTTGAGAGCCAGCCTTAACCACTTTTTGTGGCGCAGAATTGTCAGACACAACTTGAAAAACTGCAATGGAATACTAGTCAGCACCCCCGATGTTCTCCACATTGCAAAGAGCTTCAGAGAAGATGCGGAGTACGTTCCCAACCCAGTGGACAGCGAATATTTCTATCCCAAACCGCTGGAAAACTATGAAGGGAAGAAAAGAGTACTCATAGCAAGCGATAGTAGCTGGAACGTCAAAGGCACTGACACAGCCATAAAAGCCCTGAGCAGAATCAAAAACATGGTAGACGTGAGCATAATCAGATACGGAACAGACTTCGACAAAACCATTGCTCTAGCTTCCTCTCTTGGACTAAGCCTCAACATCCTACCTAAGGTTCCTCATGAAAAATTAAACGAGTATTATTGGAGTTCGGACGTGGTCATTGACAGGTTCAAACTCGGATCATTGGGATTAGCCTCTTTAGAGGCAATAGCCTGCGGCAGGCCCGTCATAACATATGTTTCGTCTGAATTCCATGAATACAACGATTTTCCTCTGAAAGATGTTGACACAGAAGAGAAAGCAGCTCACGAAATAGAAGCGGCAGACAGTGAGTTGTGGAAGAAACAGCACAGTTATTTGATGAAGGAACATTCGCCAAAGGTTGCGGTTGAAAGAATACTGAAAGTTTACAGGTCTCTAGAAGGGTAGCAGATGAAGGTACTTCTCACATCCACCGACAATCCGTACACAGCCCACTTAGGGGGAAAACATATTCACCTTCTACTTCTAGAACGAGGGCTTAGAAGCCTAGGACTAGACGTTACAACCCTTTACTATGACCGACAAGACCCAAAGGAGTTTTTGAAAAGAAGCACCCTGATCCTTCTCTCGGAAAAGTTTAGGTTCAGAAAAAAAGTCAACTGGATGATAGACTACCTGAGAAAGAACATTCCGAAGAAAGAAATCAACATAGTTCACGCTCATGATGTTCTGTCAATCCTAGCAGTCAGCCACATGCCCCAGAAGAAGGTGCTGACCCTTCACGGCTATTTCGCAAGAGAAAACATAGAATTCGTCAAAGATGAAAAAGACAGAGAAGCAATCTATCCCGAACTTTTCAAACTGGAAAAAGACGCGATGTCTCATGCAAGTTACGTAATTGCAGTGGATCAAAGACTCAGAGACTACGTCATCTCAGAGTTTAACTGGCCAGCCGACAAAGTCACAGTTATACACAATGCCGTAGATACAGATCGTTTCGGACCAGTGACGGCGGATGAACAAAGAAGGCTAAAGAGTAGCTACGGAATAGGTACCGAGCAGTTTATTATTCTTGTTCCGAGAAGGCTCGTTGAAAAAAATGGCGCAATATACGCTGTTCGCGCAATGAAGCATTTGAAAAACAACAATGTGAAAATGATAATTGCTGGAGACGGCCCTGAAAGAAACGCCATTGCAAAGGAAGCTGAAGGAGACAGCAGAATAGACCTAGCGGGAACAATTCCACATGACAAGATTGACTCTTACTACAAAATGGCAGATGCAATTTTGATACCTTCCATAACCTCCCATGGAATTCAAGAAGCCACATCCCTTTCTATGCTTGAAGGCATGTCCGCTGGCAAAGTGGTTATATGCTCAGAAATCGGCGGAATGCGAGAAATCATTCAAGACATGAAAAACGGAATGTTTGTTCAAGAAAAGCAGCCGCAGTCAATAGCAGAAGCCGTTGAAACAGTCCTTGAAGATCACAGCCTGAGGATCAAAATAGGAAACGAAGCACGAGAATATGCTTTGCAGAATCATTCTTTTGTTGTCCACGCACGCAAAACTGCCCAGCTATACCGCAAGGTGCTAGGAGAAGAGGAGAATGCCCAAACCTGAAGTATCAGTGCTCATGCCCACATACAACGACGCAAAATACATAACCAATTCAATAAAGAGCCTCCAAAATCAGAGTTTCCAAGACTGGGAGTTAATCGTAATAGACGGCTCGACAGACAAAACACCCGAGATTGTCAAGCAGTTCGCTGAAAATGACAGCAGAATCAGGTACTTGCGAGAGCAACGAAGCGGACAGCTGAACGCACTGACTTACGGCACCCAATTCGTTCAGGGCAGCTACATCACGATACTGCATTCAGATGATGAATTATCCGATATTGCGGCTTTTGACAGAAACCTTGCAGCACTAAAAGGAAACACCCTTGATGGTTTATTCAGCGATTTGCTCATAATGAATGCACAGGGAGAGATCACTGGAAGAACACGAACTATGCAGACCTTGACCGCCTTCTCACCTGCCCTGCTTTTTCTCAGAGCAGGATCAAACATCATTCCAGACTTCTTTTTCATCACAAAAAAGGCTCTCGACAACGTATCGTCAAGCTACATGACTTGGAACATGCCTTACTGGCTGAGGTTCGAAGAAAAAAGCGTTGACACACTTGAGCTGAAGAAAGTTGAGCCGTGGTACAAGTACAGAGTGTACTTAGAGAATTATATCAGATCAGAGGTTGGAAGGTTCGAAACTGTAAATGGTTGCTTAAGAACAGTGCTTGAGATCAGCCAAAGAATCGATATACCATTGCTGAAACTTCAAAGATTGCTTGCAAGAATCCTCAAAACACGAGCAAGACCCTTATTCAAGCACAAACCATCATCTCCGAAGCACACCCAAGAAATGATGAAATACGTAATCAGCACCTACTTCAAAAGAACCCCTAAAAACGTCTACTTGGAAGGGCTGTTAGGATTCTACTCGAATTTCCCATCAAATCGAAGCATAGAACTTCACTTTGAAGAAAAAGATGAAATATTCCTTGGCAAAGACGCACGCCTCTTCTTCAGCATGATGCAAAAGAAGAGTCTGCCTGCTATTTGTAAGCATGTTCTCAAAGAGGCGACATTGGGCTTTGGCAACGTTATTGTCAGCAAGGAAAAAGATCATGAAAGAGCAAGAGACCTTCTGAAATTCTTGAACCTGCACGCGAAGATTCAAATAAAATAGCCAAGACCCACTCGCTGTATAGCGTTATATATACGACTCTTCTCAAGGTTTGTTGCATGAAAACTGTTTACCTGAGGGGTAGGTCCCAAGGCGGACCGATTCATTCGCTTTACAGAACGTTGGTGAGATTCCCTCCTGAGGGATATCAGGTTCTGGGGGGAAAAGTTGACTCTGCAAAACCTCAGCAGCAACCAGCTTCAAGTGCAAGTAAGAAGCAGCTTTTGCTTCAGAATTTCGACCGGAATCTTGAGAGTAATGCCAGTACTAAGAGAGTGTGGCAGGAGGCAAAAACACTGTCTTACATGTTTATCAAAAAAGCCCAAGGCTCTCATGATCTGTTGGATATTGATGCTGATTTGATCTATTCTTCGCAGCAGGCAGCTTTTGTAAAGAGACCTTGGGCAGTCGATTTTGAATTTGCGAATGCTCTTGTCGATTATAATGACATCAAACTTGGGAAAGGTTTCGTTCGGAGGGCTCTCGCTTCCAAGTACTGCAAGAAAGTTTTGCCATGGAGTGATTGGGCGAAGAGAACTTTATTTCGAAGCATCGACTGCAAATCTTTTGAAGATAAAATTGAAACCGTGCACTTTGCCATAGACCCAAAAAGCTTCTCAAAGAAAAAAGATGATGAACGATTGAGACTACTATTTGTTGGGAGCGTAAACTTGCTGAATTATCTAAATTTCGAGTGGAAAGGAGGTTTTGACGTAATAGATGCATTTCTGGAATTGAGCAAGAAATATGATGGATTAGAATTGATAGTTAGGTCCTGGGCTCCACCCGAGGCGATCAAGAAATGCAGCCAGAATCCAAACATAAAGCTAATTTATTCTCCGTTGAACGATGAGGAATTAGTTGATCTTTACGTTTCTTCAGACATCTTCATGTTTCCATCATACCTGAATTTAGGAATGGTAATCCTCGAAGCAATGAGCTACGAACTGCCCACCATCGCCCCGAAACTCTATGACGTTCCAGAAGCCCTTAAAGACATGAAGACAGGCATTCTTGTCGAAAACCCGCCAGAACTGCCGTTATATATTTGGAATGGAGCACCAAACCACCGTGATACCAACCTTCTTTGGGGCATTCGTCATTACAGACCTTGGCGTGTAAAACAGATTGTTGAGAAAACTTCTCTGCTAATTGAAGACGGATCTCTGAGAAGACGAATCGGACGAGAAGCCAGAAACCTAGTAGAAAACGGAGAATTCTCCATCAAGAACAGAAATGAAAAGCTGAAAAGAATCTTTGATGAAGCTACTGAAAACAATTAATCAGCCTTGACATATTGGCACGCGTAGAGAGTTCTTATATATAGAAATAGGCGTTTCACTAAAAGAACGCAGACGGGGCAAGCTTTGGTAAGGCTAAGAGTTGATGTTGATTATCCATATCCGTCGAGGCTCAGAAGCTTCATCTACACAGCTTTCGGCATAAGATTCGGCAAAGACTATCTGAAAAACTCAAAAATAGTTGCGAAAATGATCAATGAATCTCCTAAAGAGGTCAAAGTTTGCTGGTTTTTTACACCGAAAACGATCCCAGACAAGGAATTGCTACAATTGCTAGGCAATGAGAAACATGAGATCGGACTGCACATCATAAATGATCCCTACGCTGAGTTGAAGTCTTTGGAGGAAGCAACGGGGAAGAAGGTGAACTATTTCACGGTTCACGGAACTGCCCGTTTATTTGCGAGAATCATGTGGAAACGAGGGAGAACAAAAAAGCTTAAGATTCCAAACGACTTTCCCCTCCAATCGTACTATCAGTTCACGACTTCCAGCCTAGACGTTATATGCCACACTCATACGACCGAACAAGCCACGGAACTTACACGGAAATACATTGCAGAGGGACATGTGATTCATTTTCATCCAATATGGCTTTTTCAAAGAGGAAGAATAAACCAAAGAGGACCTTTCTATGAGACGCTGAAGAGGATTCTGGATGTGGACAGAGAACTCGATAGCTTGGAGATTCGCAGGAAACTCTTTTTCAAAATCGCCAGAGACGGAAAAGAATACGAAAGAAATGTGATTCCGACTGACAGGTTTCTTGAAAAGCTGAAAGACAGAGGAGTTGACATCTTCACGTTTCTTGAAAGAAAATGGTGCTACACAATTTCGAATCCTTCGGAAACTTGGCTGAAAGCAAACGACAATGTCGGGCTACTCCAGATAACAAACTATGAGGATTGGCTGAAAAACATTGGAAAAAAAACGCGCAATATGATCCGTAAAGCGGAAAAAAGCGGTGCTAGAACAATCGTGGCCGAGCCTAATGAAAAGCTGGCTGAAGGCATCTGGAAGATTTACAATGAAACACCAATACGTCAAGAAAGAGGATTTCCGCATTATGGAGTGCCATTGGAAGAGGTAAGAAGAGCTGTGCTTTTGTCACGGAACAGCACGTTCATTGCAGCTTATTTCGGAGATGAGCTTGCCGGATTCATACAGCTTGTTCATGGCGACGACGTCACCATTATATCTCAGATTCTCTCATTGCAGAAATATTGGGACAAAGCAGTGAACAATGCTTTGGTGGCGAAGGCGGTTGAAACATGTGCAAGTAAGGGGATCAGATGGCTTATGTATGGAAGAATGGGAAATCACCCATCACTTGACAACTTCAAAATCAACAACGGTTGCGTCAAGTTCGATTTAACGCGATACTATGTGCCATTAACTGCAAAAGGCAAAACAGCCACATATCTTGGACTTCACAGAGAAATTAAAGACGTTCTGCCGCAGCCTATAAAATATCACCTTTTTCCCGTCTACAACTGGATGAGTAGAACAAGGGCAAAGATCAAGACTCGTTCAAGACCGAAATAAATAACTTAACCGAGTGACGCTCTAAAAGGAACGAAACTTGAAACAAAACAGGCTAATCAAAAACGACCAGTGAAGGAAAGGTGGATATTTGACAAAAAAAGAAATCAGAACCCAATACTCGGGGCTAATCTTTTTCGCAGCCAAGCTGATCACCGTTGTAACGGGCATACTTTTCACTCTACTGGTAGCCCGCTCGGTCACTCAAGAAGAATATGGAGTCTGGGGAACATTCAACATCATAGTTCCCTACTTCACCATCATGTCCTCAGCCCTACCATTCTGGGTCATGCGGTTCGTCGCCAGAAACAGGGAAGGAGCAACCAAAACAGGGGTTCTGGCGAACGCAGGAATAGGCGTGGCTGCAACACTCATCTATGTAGCGTTGCTTCCTTTGATTGTGCCCACGTTTGGATTGGAAAATTACGTGCTGCTATATGGTGTTGCAGGTCTGCAGATAATTGAAGTCTACCTCATCACGGTCTTGGAAGGATGCTTGCAGGCTCAGCAACCGCATTACGTAGGCTATGGACTGCTCGTTGGAGAAGTATGCAAGGTCGTGCTAGCTTACCTTTTGATAGCAGCTCTTCATCTTTCCATTTTAGGCGCGTTCTTGAGCATTGGGATAGCATTCGGCATCAAAGTCGTTTTCTATTTCAAAACAGTTTGGACAGATTTACGGCAGAAAATAGTAGTCAATTACATTAAGGAATGGTTGAAGGGTTCAACGTTCAACATATACAATATCGTAGGAGACAGGGTCGCCGCCATACTCTTCTTGATGATACCAATCTTCGGAGCAGAAATAGCTACAAGCTATTATCAGGCTGCAGCACCGATAGCGAACATAATAGCTTACTCCTCTTTCTTGGCCTACGCGCTCTACCCCAAAATTCTGGCTGAAAACAAGCCTGACGAGGCAACAGCCTCACTTAAACTGGTCTTGATGTTTGCAATACCGATGGCTGCTGGAGTGTTCGCAATACCAAGATCGTTCCTTCTAATCTTGAACCCTGTTTATGGCGATGCGTGGCCAGTCTTGGTTATCTTGGCAGTAGACGCGTTGATCGTCACCCTATCGGGAATCTATGGTGCTGTGTTGTTTGGAATTGAGAGAGTGGATGAGAATGCAGAAGTACCATTCAGACAGGTTGCGAAGAGCCGCTTGTTTGTTTACTTTTCCATTCCCTATTTGCATTCGACTATAACACTTCCAACCGCTTACTATGTTCTCACAAATTTCACGCAGAATCAACCACTGCTCGTAGCTATATACGCTCTCGCAATCAATACAATAGTGAAGTTCGCAATGTTTCTGGTCCAATACGGTTTAGTAAGGAGTGCAGTCAGAGTCGAAATCCCATGGAAAAACGTAGCAAAATACATCTTCGCTTCATTCATCATGGCAGCAGGGCTGTATGCATTTCATCCAACAAGCACGTATTTGACGTTCATCATAACTGCTGTCGGCGGAACCATTTACATAGCCATATTGTTATTTATTGACAAAGAAGCCAGAGCGTTGCTTAGGGACATATGGGGAGAAGCACAAAAAAAAGTATTGCACAGAAACCAATAAGAGGACAAGAGTAGTTTAGGCATCGTTGTTCCAAAGCTCGAGGAAAAGCACTTTTAATGCTTTCACAAAAGCTTCATAATTCGTCCACAAAGCCGCCACTCTCTTCTTACCATTGCCATTTCTTATCAACAAAAGCAACTGCTCGTCGTCCGTTATTATGAAAGTTGGTAATTCTTGAACGTTTGAAATTGTGTATTTTGCCTTTTTCAATTTCAGCTTCTCGATGAAGAAGCAGCTTTTAGGAGAGTAATTTGTCAGTAATTGAACGTTCAAGGATTTCTTTGATATTCTGTCCAGTTTGTCGAAGAAGCTTGAATGATAAAAGCCTGCAATGTCATACTCAGAAGTGAACACAAACACCTCTCTTCCAGCTTTTTCAAGTAATTCGTCAGCTTTGAGACCAATTTGATCCTCTCCTTCAAGAATTTGGAAGACTTCTTTTCTCTCTTGTTCAGCTTCCATTCTCGGCAAAGAGAGCCAAAGGCTCACCAAGCCATCCTTTCTTTTTTCCAGAAGACTTATCCTCAGCTTCTTAGTTTCGATAAGTGTGTCCACTGCCTTCTCAAATGGAGTTGCAATGAACTTGAGGGGTTTTTCGAAAACCGATGATATCAGTCCCTTTTTCTCCAGATCTCTAAGGATTCTGTAAGTTTCGGTTCGGTGAAGAGACAATGCCTCAGAAATCTCACTTGCCTTATGCTCACCTGTCCTGGCAATGTGCATGTAGACTCTGACCTCATTCTTGGACAGCCCAAGTCTGGAAAGCGCCTTTTCGATGATCTCTAAGGATTTCGTCGGACCTTTGTCTACACGGACAAATCTTGACAGTCCAGTAGTTTCATCATATAATTTCATGAAACTTTCAGGTTTTTCAACCGATAACTCCATGGTTGGGTCACTTACAGCCTTGCTCCTTGTTCAAACTCCGAAGCAGAAACGGAATCTAGCCCTCTTCATATAATATACTTCTGAACGCCGAATATGAATCCAAAATCCACGTTCCAAAGCCTTAAAACAACAACATACGGAATATATAAAGCGGGGAGAAGGCAATGCAGAATGAACCACAGTCAGCGCTAGGTCTTAGAAAACTTCTGTTGCCCAAAAACAATCTTTGGTCAAGAAGAGTCACATTGGTCTTCACATTCGTACTGTTCGACTATTTATCAACACTGGCATTCTGCCATGCTCCACAAGAAGAGGCAAACATGCTGGCAAGGGCTTTCATGGAAAGCCTAGGTATAATACCAGGACTAACGCTTTTCGTGCTAACATCAAACCTGCCTATCTACGTGACCTTAAGTTTTGATTCCCACATGGTCAGATTACCATCAAAGATTGCTCCTTTGCTTGAAGTTCCCGTCGACGCCCTTTTCGCCTGGTTTGTTGCAGGCGTACATTTCAATGGAGGAAGCAGCTGGTTCTGGTCAGCTCCAGACCTGTTACGACAAGCTTTTGGTGCGATCTTGTATATTATCATGGTTTTTCTCGTCGTCAAGCCGCATAGGCCGCACTATGGCAACTAGCTAGTGCGTAACCCTTCTCAACATACTAACTCTATTATTCGTTGACAACCTGATTAAAGCTCTAGCCGAAGTGATCTACGGAAGAATCTTGCGGAGAGACACACGTGACTGAGACAAGCGCAGATTCCGAAAGCAATGCGCAATCATTTCCTAGAAGGAAAAGTCAAGGCAAAGAAGCATCTGAGGAGTATTACTTTCTCCACCCGCTACAACTCTCAATTGAAGATAACGAGTTGCTTGACGGCGAAAGTGAACAAAAAATGGACGAGTTTTTGCGAACCATTGAACGCGAAACATCAGAATTAAGTGTCTCCTTAACGGAAGAGAGCAAGCTTATCAAAGAAATATGTATGTCTCTTGCACAGGTTCTGAAGAGACTCAACGTTTCCATAGACATCCCCACAAAGGGGCTCCTAGTTGACAAGAATACGAGAAACGTTGTTTTAAACAAGGACGGCGACCTGCAACTTGTTGATGAAAACGGCGAAACACGATCAGCTTCTCTCTCAGAATATCCTCCGGAGATAGTGATGGCTGTCGTATGGAGGGTAGTGCCTGAACTAGTCAAAATCATAACTTCATATAAGCGTCGTGTTGGCAAAAGACTGAGCTTTTTTGAAGAAGTGAAGAAGGAACTGCGAACTATAGCAAATGCGATAGCAAGGAATAAGAATGAAAAACCAGCCTCGGCACTGGGACAAACCGAAGATACTGCTGAGCAGAGACTAGAGAACGAAACCCAGAAAAAGGAACCATAGGTGTTGAGCTTGGACGGAATCTCCACAGAAATCCGAACCTTCTATTCGCTTAAAGAGATTAGAGAACACATTGAAAGAGAGACAGAGCAGTGTCAAACTCTACTCGAAGACTACAGCCAATGGCTCGGAACGCTTCTGAGAAACCCTGAATCTTCCAAGAATCAGGAATGGGTAAAAAAGACTGCTGAATTACAGAAAGTTCTGAAGTCAGGGAGTAGAAAAGCAAGTAAGAAGGAAGAGAAGAGCGCAGGTTCTTCAACAGAATGGACCCAGTTTAAAGAGGTAATGCTCAGCGCTGATCTCTTGGGAGAAGCAGAAATACTCTTTGAGGCGGTTGAGGAGCTGAAAGACAGGATTGACAGGTTGCAGAAAGCCAAAAACTCCGTGGCTGATTTGGAACGATATGGCTTGGGCAAAGAACTGCTTTACGTAACCTACGTGCATGATGGTGTGCCAGAAAGAATAGTGTTTAAACCAAGAAAAGGAGCAGATGCAGCGGAGAAGTTTGTTTTTGCAGCTGACTTCTCAATCGCTGAACAAGTTTGATTTCATCTGTTTGGATCTTTCGCTCATATGTATCGTATGGCGACTGCATTTATGCTTCGGCTGCAACTATGCTCGCGCTCATGTACAGATGCGAGAATTTCCTAGAGAGCTCCCGCAGATTGTAAACCGAGCAGTTGGTTTTGAACAGGGATTCCATTCTCTTGCTCTTTGTGCCAATTCCAATCAAAGAAATGCTTCTTGCCTCCAACTCATCTATAGTAGGCAACAAAGTGTCAGGCATTCCAGCAGAAGTGTATTGATATCCGTCAGAAACTACAGTGATCAACCGCAGGTTTTCAGCTCTCGATTTCACGATTTGACCCGCAACAGTCAAAGCATCAGATAAAAGAGTTGATCCTTCGAACTTTATGCCGCCGATTCGAGACTTTACTCTAATGTTATACCGTTCTTTCGGGTCTTTAATGATGAAAAAACGGTCACTGAAAGCGTACATTCCCCAAGAGGTTGGGTCTAAGAGCAGCTCGTTTGCTGAGTCACCTAGAATTGTCAGAATTTCTAGGGCAAAATCCCTCAGGTATTTCATACTCTTGCTTGCATCGAGCAAAATCGCCCATGAATAGCTCTTGCTCAAGTTCTCATCCAACATAAAAACATCGAGCCTCGGGCTCTTGCTAGCGATAACCTGTATAACTTCTTGTAAGTCTAAAACACCGTAATTCTTTCTTGGATCTTCATCTAAGGCGTCTCTCGCCACAAGAAGACTCTCAATAAGCCTGTGCGCCTCACTTTTGCACCTAGCTTTTATCCTTAAGAACTCTGTGTAGTCCTGCTCGGGAATCTCAACTGACTTGAAACCAGTTGAGGACACAAGCGTTTGGTACCTTTCAACTAGCTTCTGATCCTTCTCTTTCTGATGCTTCCACGAATCAAAAACCTGAACCGCTTCCACATCAGCTATTTTACCCTTCGTCTCTAAGGAGCCTTCTGGAGCCGCATAGACTCCCCCCAAATACTCTAAACATTTTCGAAAGTAGCTGTCATTTGTAACATCTGAATCCACTAAATAGGATGGAAGAAAGATCGAACATGCACCCAATTCCTCGGTGTGAGGAAGAAATGGAGTCTCAGTTATTGGACCTGCATCCTCAATCGCGTAATAGATTTCATCTGCGATTTCGAGTTTTTCATCTTTCAGAGTGATGTTTCCATTTTGAAGAGAATGCGTTGCTTTCTTTTTGAAGTTGTCAAGGAGTTTGGCAAGATGATTAATTGTGTCATGCTCGCTTTTTTGGGTAACGGAAATTTGGCCTGTGCTACTCCTGATCAGAAGGCCACCCATCATTTTTGTTGCAGAGTTCAGCAATCTGTCTAATCTGCGCAGCCGTTTTAGTGCAAGAGTATTTGCAAATGCCAAATCCCCAAGCTTGTCAGGATACTGCACCGCACAATAAGCATCTGCTCTCAAGTCTTCGATGAGGGTAGCCACGAACTTCGCTAATTGAGGTTTCTTACCTTTTGCCCATTCTTCATAATCTTGGGATTCTGAGACAAGCACATGACAGCGAAGATGCAAGACGGAAGCACCGAAAAGTCTTACAAGCTGCCTTTGACCATCGGTATTAGCAGGAAAATTGTAACCCATCAACGATATTGTTTCTCTTTCGTTTTCTTCTCTAACAGTGGGTTCTGGAAAGATGCAGACAAAGCCCTCGTTATCCTGAAAGAACTTGGAGAACTTTGCTTTCGGAGACAGCAACAGCTTTGTTTTCATCAAATCCTTTTCGAGGAAAACTGAGAAAGCATATTCCAAAAACCCCACGCTGCTCACCATACACGACAGGATGCTTAATGGGCGAAAATTGCCTCAATCAGTCTTCGCACGTCCGCTTGCACTTCAACACTGTCACTAGTCAAGGCCACAATAGTCTCTTCTGCCGAAGACATGGGGTCAGATCCATCCTTTATCAGAACTGCCCAGTGTATCAAATCTCCTATTGAAGGACCATAGGGAAGATCGCCTGCCTTGTACTCTTTGCGCATTTCCGCCCCGACTCTAATGATTTTGTATGCCGTGTTCTCGTCAACGTTTGTCCGCTTTCTCAAGAGTTCGACTTCTTGTTTGGAAATCTTGTCTCCTACGCTTTCGTAGTCGAAGTTTATCCAGACGCTCATTCTTCTTCTGAACGCAGCGTTGAGCGGTTTGGTTCCAGAGAACTCGGCCGAGAACGGGTTCATGCTGATAATGAGAGTTGCATACGGGTGGCGTGTGATTATCTCATTGTCCTTTTCAGTCAAAACCAGGTGACCTCTTGTGTCAAGGACAGGGTTCAGTCGAGTGGCGACATCCTGTTTCATCATGTTAGCCTCGTCCAAGTAAAGCAAACCGCCATCCCTTAGCCAACAGGTGACTTGTCCGTCAACCCAATTGTCCTTGCCTAAACCTATGAACCTTCCAATAAGGTCATAGGAAGACGTCTGCAAACCGCAATTTACTTCCCAGACTGGCAGGCCAGTCAATTCTGCAACAAGATAGGTTATGTGAGTTTTTCCAGTTCCAGAGGGCCCAATCAAAGCACACTGCTTGAAGTAATAAAGTGCCCTGATCATACGCTCCACATATCTCTGACCACTGTCCACGTATTCTGGAGTTCCCGTTGGAACTAAACTTTGAAGATTTTCTGGAAACACGTACCCCGGATGAAGGTCATATCTGGCTATGTCATATTTGTGATAATGTGGAGACTGCGACATTTCCCGTCTTTTGCTCACGTTCACTATTATTCGATTGTTCCCTCGCTTCAGCGACATCGACTCGGTTTTAGTGGCTACTTTTGCAGCTCCCTTTATCGCGTCCGTAGCATAGCCAAAGCCTTTCTGTTCCTGCGTCATTGTATCTTCCTAGACATATTAGCTGGGCGCGAATGATAAAAATATTATGTCTTGCTATACAAGATTATCCTGCTGTATCCAAACAGTGTATGTAGAGTTTCAACACAGACACATGCTTATTATGACTTTAACATGAGTACAATATTCGCAAACCATCCAACAAGTGAAACCGATGAGCCAAGAAACACCTAAACCTTCAGACACCACATCCCAGCAGAGTCCACCTCCAGCAATCATAGACGCCACCCCAAACGCAGAAGAACAACACAAAGCAGGCGAAGACCCAACCGTAGAATCAATGAAGGAAATGCAGGAAAGTGCTGGCCAAATATCTGAGCTTTCAGCGGAGGAAGAAAATCTAGTAATAGAATTCTTTGCTTCCCTATTGAAAATCCTGCAACCTTTCGGCAAAACGCTGGAAATCCCTGTATCATCACTTCCAGAGAAATATCATGGACAATTGAGCAAAGCATTCCTATATCCTACTGGACAACTGATTCTTGTCCACGGAAATGGTGAAGCTGAAATTCTCAACCTAGCAGAAAAAGAAAACCGCGACGTGCTGGTTAAAATCACGCGCGAAATCATGAGTCAACTGAAATCAATGATCAATGCGTACAGGATGCGAACTGAGCAGAGAGTCAAATTTCTAATGCCTATAACAAAAGAACTGCAAAAGATTGCCGAAGTATTCTCCGAAAAATGATCCTTCTCATTGCAGAAGCTCAGACAAGAGATCTCTTAACTCGTCTTTGCTTTTCAAGCCTCTAAAAATGGCTTTTCCACTTGTGTAAACTCGGAAGGAAACGTTCTTGAAAGTCAGTTCAAAAATCATGTTGGCAATTGACTTGCGTAATTTAGCCTTTTCCAAGATTTTCTTAACAGCCTTTTCCTTCGTATCATACTTGAATATTACAATAACGTCCTTCTCCTCGCCACATGTGCCTTCAATCCTCGCTACGTAATCATCTACAACACTCATTAGAACTGCGAAGCCTCCTTCAGAACTTCGACGAACCGATCGATTTCTTCACGAGTATTATAGACGTAGAAGCTTGCTCGGGCAGAAGATTGAAGTTTCATGGTCTTGTGCAATGGTTGTGCACAATGGAAGCCGCTTCTGACCATGATACCGTAATTGTCAAGGAAAAGGGCAACATCGTGCGAACTTAACCCTTCAACACCGAATGGGATTATTCCGCTCTTGCTCGACGGGTCTTTAGGTCCGTAAATCGTTATTTTCTCACATTCTTGCAGGCGTTTCATTACATACTCTGTCAGCATGAACTCGTGAGCCTTCACGTTTTCCATACCTATTTTCTTCAGATATCTCACAGCTTCCAACAGCCCTATGCCACCGCTGATGTTTGGGGTTCCAGCCTCGAACTTCCAAGGCAAATCATTCCATGAGATAAAGCAACGCCTCGATTTCAGGTCAAAAGACACGTCCTTTATCATTTCACCCCCACCTTGAAAAGGCTCCATGCGCTCAAGAACACTGCGTTTGCCGTACAGGACGCCGATACCTGTTGGAGCCAGCATCTTATGTCCAGAAAACGCAAAGAAATCCACATCCAAGTCTCTAACGTCTACAGGCATATGTGGAACAGATTGCGCTCCATCCACTAAAGCCAGCGCATCATGCTCATGTGCAACTCGTGCGATTCGCTTGACATCGTTCACAACACCTATAACGTTCGACACGTGAGAAAAACAAACAACTTTCGTCTTGTTCGTAATGGTTTTTTCGAGAGCTTCATAGTCCAAGGTTCCATCAGGGTTTATGTCGGCGTATCTGAGTTTGAACCCCTTTGCCTTGGACAGGATTTCCCATGGAATAATGTTGCTGTGATGCTCCATCAAAGTCACAATAACTTCGTCATCTTTTTTCAGAGTGTGACAGCCCAAAGAGTAAGCTACCAAGTTTATTGCTTCAGTTGTTCCTCTCAGAAAGACAGTTTCCTCAACGCTTTTTGCATTGATGAATTTGGCAACTTCCGCATGGGCGTCTTCATAGAGCTGGGAGGCTTCTTGAGAAAGCGTGTGAATAGCTCTGTGCACGTTTGCATTATGATTCTCATAATAATCCTCAACGGCCTCAATCACTTGTTTTGGCTTCTGCGAGGTTGCCGCATTGTCAAAGTAAATCAGGGGATAGCCGTTGATTTTCCTTTTCAGAATCGGGAAATCTTCGCGAACCTTGTATGGGTCCAACACTACTTTTCTTCTCCAGTCTTCATCCTTTTTGACAGCACTTTTGCCAATTCTTCTTCTTCCAATGCCTGTTTTTCTTCAAACGTAAACTGTTTCGGTAACCAAGCAGGAGAAATCTTCTTGTTTTTGTAGTACGTTCTTATAGCTCTTTTCAGCGCGCCTACAGCCAAGATTCCACAGTGGAATTTCACGGCGGGGAGTCCGCCCACTTCTTCAGCCACTCCTTTCCACGTAACGTTCCATGCTTCCTGAAGTGTTTTGCCTTTAATCATCTCAGTAACAATGCTTGAAGTGGCTATGTTTGCGGCACAGCCATAACTTTCGAACGATGCTTTTTCAACAACGTCTTGCTCAGTGATTTTCAGGTAGAACGTTATCATGTCCCCACACATGGGATTTCCTGCAACAGCCTTGACGGTGGCATCCTCCATTTTCCCAAGGTTCTTAGGATTCCTGAACAATTCAAGGACTTTCGGATTGTAGGGCAATGGTGAACGCGACACTGCTATTCCACTCCTGTCGAGCCAACAATACCTCTTATCCTTTCAACCGCCTTAGGAATTACTTCCAGCACATATTTTATATCTTCTTCCGTGTGGCAACGCGTAGTCTTCATTAAGATGCTGCCATGGGCTTCATCGAATTTGCGACCAATAGCAACGAGGACATGGCTGGGCTGCAATAGCCTTCTTGAACAGGCGCTACCGCTTGAAACGTAAACGCCACTCAAACTGAGCTCAATCGTCAAGGCTTCACCTTCGCATCGCAGAAAGCTTATGTTTGCATTGTCCGGGGCTCTCTTGTCACCCACAGGTCCATTAACTTTAACATCGCTCATGCGGGTCATGATGCCGTTAACAAGCTTGTCTCTTAACCTTCGCATGTGCGACATATTATCTTCGAATTTTCCGAAAGCCATTTCAGACGCTTTCGCGAAGCCAACAATCAACGGCGTGTTTTCCACACCCGGCCAAAGCCTTTGAGTCCCGATTTGACCCTCGATAATTCTATCTATGCTGACTCCTTCCTTTACGTATAACGCGCCGATTCCGCGCGGTCCAAGAATCTTGTAACTGCTTAGAGTTGCCAAATCCACACCCAAGCTCTTCATGTTTAATGGAATTTTGCCGTAGGCGTCTGATGCGTCAGTGTGAAACAAAGCTTCGGGGTTCCTGTCTTTAACTAGCTCCAGAGCTTCTTTGACTGGTTCGACGGTGCCGATTTCATGGTTCGCAATGGAAACACTTACGAGAACCGTTTCTTTGTCAACAGCTTCTTCTAGTTTCGCCAGATTTATGAAACCTTCATTGTCAACGGGAACTTTCGTTGTTGAAAATCCGAAGCCTTTGAGCAGTTCAGTGATCTGCAGAATGCTTACGGGTTCAATTTCTGAAATCACGATTTTCTTGCCTTTGTCTCGCATTTGAAGTGTCGTTCCCATGAGAGCCAAATTGTTGGCTTCAGTTTCGCTTGGAGTAAAGTTGACTTCTTCGAGAGTTTTGCATCCTATGAAATTGGCGATTTTCTGCGCGGACTCCATGATCGTCTCGAAAGCTTCCCAACCTGGCTTGTGCGTTAGTGTCGGGTTGCCATAGGCCTTCTTGTCGTAAAAAGGGCGCATTGCATCGACTACTTCTTGGGGAACAGGGCTTGAATTTTCAATGTCCAAATAAACCTCGCGTTTCAAACCTTCATGTGCACGCAGAAGCTCTCTGACATTACTGATCATTCAAATCCGACCTTCTTAAAGAGGATGCGATCTTCAACGTGAAGTATTCCTCATCTAGTAGAAAAACATAACCCAGAAAAACTGAAAGTTCAGACAATAATGTTTAAGCTATCAGCACTGGTTAGATGCTAGTCAAGGATAAGGTTCGGGCGCATTCTTGTGAAAGTGGTGGATTTAGCAATACCAGAAGCAATGAAGACAATCTTGGTCAAGGATGGAATCGTTGATCTCTATCCGCCACAAGAAGAAGCCATCAAAGCTGGAACCTTGGACGGAAGAAACCTTGTACTAGCCAGTCCAACAGCTTCTGGGAAGACGTTAGTGGCTGAATTTTGTGCCCTCAAACATGTTTTAGAAAAGAACGGAAAGGTCATCTATCTAGCGCCGCTCAGAGCTTTGGCGAATGAGAAGTTCGACGAGTTTAAGAAATACGCGCTGCTGAACAAGAGCGATGGACGCAAAGTGAGAATAGGTATGAGCACAGGCGATTTTGACAGCACTGATCCGTGGCTTGAAAGATACGACATAATTGTCACCACGAACGAAAAAGCCGATTCACTTTTGAGACACAGAGCAAAGTGGATGGAGGACATTTCGCTAGTCATAGCCGATGAAGTACACTTACTCAATGACGCAGAACGTGGACCCACACTTGAAGTAGTTTTGGCGAGATTGCTGCAGGTAAGCCCAGACATCCAAGTTTTGGCGTTAAGCGCAACCATCAACAATGTTGATGAGATTGCTTCATGGCTCAAGGCTGAGCATGTCACTACTGAATGGCGTCCAGTCCCCCTGAAGGAAGGCGTTCTCCTGAACGAAGAAATCCAATATAGAGACGGAGACGCCCGAAAAATAGAAAGAATAACGAAGAATTCAGCCACGAACCTTGCAGTGAACACAGTCAAGGCTGGCGGACAAGCGCTTGTCTTCACCTCAACTAGAAAGAACTCGGTCTCACTTGCGAAGACGCTTGCAGGCGAAATTGAAGAAGTCTTGTCTAAACCTTCAAAACGTTCTTTGGAACATGAGGCTGAGAGGATTCTTTCAGCCGGTGAGAGAACAAGTTTGAGCGAGTCTCTTGCAGAACTGGTCAAGCGAGGCACCGCATTCCATCATGCTGGTCTGGGCGGAGCACACCGCAGAATCATAGAAGACGATTTCCGACAAGGAAAAATCAAAGTCCTAACAGCCACACCCACATTGGCTTTCGGAGTAAACCTTCCCGCAAGGATCGTGGTTATCCAAGATTACAGGCGGTATGAAGCTGGGTACGGTTACTATCCTATCAGCGTCTTGGAATACAAGCAGATGGCAGGCAGAGCAGGACGACCGAAATATGACAAGTTCGGAGAAGCTCTATTGATAGCCAAGACCGCCGACGAAGCAGATTACCTCATGGAAAGCTACGTTCTCGCCCGCCCCGAGCGCATATGGTCAAGACTAGCCGTCGAAAGAATCATGCGAACCCATGTATTGGCAACGATAGCTGCGGATTTCGGTCATACAGAGCGAGGAATTTACGAGTTTTTCGGCAGAACTTTCTACGCTTACCAATACGACATTGACGCCATAAAGGGCATAATCGCAAAAATCCTCAAGTACCTAAACGACGAAGAAATGATCGAAGTCTACGGCGACGACATTTCTGCCACAAAATTCGGAAAGCGAATAAGCGAACTGTACATAGACCCAGTTTCAGCCGTCATAATCCGCGACGCAGCAAAACAGAAAATTGCGTGCCTCACAGAACTGAGCCTCTTGCACTTGGTTGCTCACACTCCAGACATGGGTCCAGTTCTGCGACCCTATAGCCAAGAACTCGACGAGATAGCCGTTCTCACGGCAGAACACCAAGAAGAATTGCTCGTGCCTGTGCCTGACGAGTGGGAAGATCATATAGCGTATGAAGAATTTCTCGGTGAAATAAAGACAGCTTTGGTTCTGAAAGCATGGATTGAAGAAGTGAGTGAGAACGAAATAATCGAGAAGCATAGAACACAGCCTGGTGATCTGTACAGAACCATAGAAAACGCAAAATGGCTACTGCACGCCACACACGAGTTGACTTCCCTTTTCGCAAACAAGCAGATCCCGCCCGAAGCCACAAGGCTTATCCAAAGAGTAGAAAAGGGAGTGAAGAAAGAACTGCTTCCAATCGTCAAGCTCGAAGGCGTGGGCAGAGCTCGAGGACGCATCATATACAATGCAGGATACAAGACGATAGAGGACATAAAGAACGCGCCAATTGAAAACTTGATGAACCTTCCACTTATTGGACCAAAGCTAGCAAAGAAAATTAAAGAACAGATCGGCGGCTTCGTAAAGAAAGACGCGTGGGAGAAGCTTGAAAAAGAGGAACCATGGAAACAGAAGGCACTAACAGAATACTAGGGCACTCTTGTTTTCTCTTTGAGCGCTTCACGTTCTCGTTCAGTTTTCTTAACCATCAATTCAACCTGCTTCACGGCAGTTCCCAAGTATTTTTTGGGATTCAAAGCGTCATCGAGTTCTTTCCTATTTAGTTTGCGACTCACGGTCTTGTCTTCTAAGAGAATCTCTTTGTAACTTCGTCTTTCCACCTCACTTTTTATAGTCAATTTTCTCAGCAGTTCATGCGCCTGTTGACGATCCATACCTTTTCTTGTCAATGCGATCATTACTGATTCGGACATGCTGCGACCTTGGGTAAGCTCGATGTTTTTCAGCATTCGTTCTTCGTCAATTCGCAGGTTGCTCATTATATTGGTCATTAGGAAAAGCATGTAATCAACCAAAATGCACGCTTCAGGAATAACAAAACGTTCAGTAGACGATTGGGTCAAATCCCGCTCATGCCAAGTAACCACATCCTCAAGCGCTGGAAAAACAAGACTCCTGACGATTCTTGCCAAGCCACAGACTCTTTCGCAAAGCTCTGGATTGTGCTTGTGAGGCATTGTTGAACTGCCAACCTGCTTTTTCGCCTCGAATGCTTCAAAGAGCTCTCCAATCTCAGGTCGTTGCAGCTCACGGATTTCTGTGGCATAGTTGTCAAGCGAAGACGCGATAACCGCCAGCATGCATACAAACTCGGCGAGGCGATCTCGCTGCACGATCTGAGTTGAAATGTCAGCAGCCTTGATTCCTAGCCTCTGCAGGACAAGCTCCTGAATCTTCATGGCATGAACACCCAAACCAGCCTGAGTACCTACCGCACCGCTCATTTTTCCAACAAGAACCCGATCTCGACACTGCCTGAGCCTCTCAATATTCCTAGAAGCCTCACGCATCCAAACTGCAAATTTGAAACCCAACGTAATTGGTAAAGCATGCTGTCCGTGTGTTCTTCCCATCATCAGGGTCTCTTTGTACTGCAAAGCCTTGTCCATCAAGATTCTCTCAAAATCGCTGAGCTTCTTCTCAATCAGTTCTAGAGCATCCTTCAACTGCAGCGCATTTGTAGTGTCAACGATGTCGTAGCTTGTTGCGCCTAAGTGGACACATGCGCCACTGGGTCCACATGCTTCTGCCAAAGCTCTCACTAGAGCCGCAATGTCATGCTTTATCTCGCGTTCAATCTCTTTGACGCGGCTCAGTTTGACGTGTTTCAGCAATGCAGTTGACATGATTTTCTCTGCATCTTTCTTGGAGATGTCGCCTACCTCAGCATGTGCCCAAGCCAAAGCCGCTTCAACGTCAAGCATCTTCTGGACTCGAGTTTCCTCTTCAAAAACATGCTTCATTTCAGGCGTTCCATAACGACCTGTATCAATAGGCAAGATCGGCAACCTCTATCCCACGCCGAAAATATAGAACTGAATGGGCATTAATGCTTTTACCTTCACTAGACTTGTCTATCAAGTCTTATGGTGAACCTATTTGTGGGGGGGTTAAAATTTCGTTTCAGCGCAACAGAGCACATTTATCCTAAAAGCCTTGAATCATGCAATGCCTCTTAAGATACTCTTCCAACCTGTCTCCCAACGTTTGCTTCAGCAGATCCGTCCTAATCTCCAAATACTCCTCGCGAAGAATGTCAAAGTGAAAACGATCCCATTTTCTACCATTCACAAAAGCAGACTTCCGCATTGTTCCTGATCTCTTGAAGCCACATGCTTCCAACGCTTTGTGTGCACGAGGGTTATATTCGACGCTTGAAGCTTCGCAACGATCCATGTTCAACTGGTTGAAACACATTTCCAGCAAACCCACCGTAATCTGTTTGCCCAAACCCTTACCCCACAACTCCTTCTTCCCAATATACGTCCCAACCTCACCCGTCTTCACACCAGCCCAATCCCACTTCTCAATACGAGCAATCCCAACAGCTTCTTTCGAATCCACAAGCTCAATAATAAAATGTAGTTCCCGCTCACCCTTCATCCACTCTTCAAACTGCCTCTCCAACTGAGCCAAGCTCACAAAATTCATCGGCCTATTCCTCGAATACATTATCGTCTCAAAATCATTCTCCCACAGATGCATCAACTTCAAATCATCCCTTTCCAAAGGTCTAAACCTCACATCCCCAATCTCAAACACACAAACCACCACCTTAAACCAGCATTGCTTTACACAAAGCCTCTATTAACCTTAATCACACTACACCTCACTAACAGCAACATCAAATTTATCTAACAATCCGTCAATAGCAGCTTAACCTAAAGGTCAAACACCAATGACAGCAATAATCGCCGTCCTAAACAAAAAAGGCAAAAATGCGACACAAACCGCAAACACAATGCTCAAAACACTAAGCCTAGAGAAAGCCAAAACCTTCGCCATAGCTTCACCCACAACCGTAAGAACAGAAAAAAACGCTGAATCACTCCAACATTCACGAATAGACTCACCAACAATAGTCGGAATCGCTCTATCTGAAACCCTCGAAACAAACAAGCCCCAACCGATAAAGCTGAAAGATACTGCATTAGCTTTTTCAGGAATAATCTATACAGCCGATCCCAGATTCTCAGACTCAGAAGCCTTCCCCCGAAAAATCCAAAAAAACCCAGAAAAAGCGATCAAATGGCTCATGACAAAAACCGACAGCGACTTCGCTTTCGCATTGGTTAAAGCTGAAGAACTCATCGTGGGAAGAGATGCACTGGGCACACAACCACTCTACTACGGCGAAAACACAGAATGGACAGCACTCGCATCCCAACGCAAAGCACTATGGAAAATCGGAATCAACAACGAAACCTCATTTCCACCAGGAAACGTTGCCATCGTAACGAAAGATGGCTTCCAATTTAAGTCACTGAAAAAACTTGCCTATCCGAACCCAAAACCAATAATCATGCAATCCGCAGCCAAAAAACTCTACACACTGCTGCAACAGTCAATTCGAAACCGAATCACAGGCATCAAAGAAATCGCCTTAGCATTTTCAGGTGGACTGGACAGCACGGTAATAGCAGCGATGGCAAAGAAACTAGGAGCAAACGTGCACTTGATCCATGTCAGCCTCAAAAACCAAAAAGAAACCGAGCACGCCACGAAAATAGCACAAGAACTGGATTTGCCAATTCACGTCCAACTATACACCGAGAACGACGTCGAGAAAACCCTCCGAAAAGTACTTTGGATAATAGAAGAAGCAAACCCTCTCAAAACAAGCATAGGCATTCCAATCTATTGGACAGCCGAAAAAGCCTCACAAATGGGCTTCAAAGCCTTGTTGGCAGGCCAAGGGGCAGATGAGCTTTTCGGAGGCTACGAAAAACACGTGCAAACCTATCTACAGCATGGAAACGAAAAAGCACAAGAAACCATCTTCAAAGACATCGTGGAAATGTACGAAGCTAATTTCGAAAGAGATTCGAAAATCTGCAGCTTTCACGGAATAGATTTGCGCTTACCCTTTGCAACATACGCAATAGCAAAATTCGCAGTAGATTTGCCTATCGAACTGAAAATGGAAAGATCACCTACAACGTTGAGAAAACTTGTTCTTCGGCAACTGGCAAAAAACGTAAGATTACCAACACTTGCAACAGAGAAACCAAAGAAGGCAATACAATACACAACAGGCATCACCAAAGCACTCAAGAAATTGGCAAAAAGAAACAACCTCACACTGAACGAATATTTCGACAGAGCTTTTCAAACCCTTAAAGATGAAAACCTATGAAAAAAACTGCAGTCATCTTTTCACCAAAATACTACGAACACAATCCGGGAAAAGACCATCCCGAATCTCCAAACCGGCTTCAAGCAATCATTAACGAATTAGAAAACGATGAACTGTCCCCAAGTAAAAATTGGCAACTTGTATCTCCCGTAAAAGCACGCATAGAAGATGTTGAACTCGTTCACAGCAGAGAATACATCAAACTCGTCGAAGCAGCATGCAAAGCTGGTGGAGGATTTCTCGACCTCGAAGACACGGTAGTATCTCCACAAAGCTACGAAGTTGCTCTGTATGCTGTAGGCGGAACGCTTAAAGCAGTGGATTTGGTGATGGGCTGCACCTTTAGAAACGCGCTCGCATTGGTGCGTCCGCCAGGACATCATGCTTCCAAATTTCGAGCATGCGGTTTCTGTCTATTCAACAACGCCTCAATAGCCGCTGAATACCTATTAAAGAAATACAGGCTTCAGAGAATCCTGATACTGGACATTGACGCACATCACGGAAATGGCACACAAGAAACCTTCTACGAAACCGACAACATCCTGTACATAAGCCTACATGAAGATCCAAGCAGTTTTCCAGGCACAGGCTTCGCGGACGAAATCGGTGAAGGCAAAGGTTTAGGTTACACCGTTAACGTTCCTTTGCCCTTTGGAACCAGCGATCAACTATATTTGAAAGCCATGAGGGAAATTGCAGCCCCAATAATCCGTCAGTACAAACCACAGTTCATGCTAGTTTCCAGCGGCTTCGATGGACACCATACAGATCCAGTGGGAAACCTTTCACTGTCTGCCTCATGCTACAAAGAAACCTACAAAATCATCATTCAATTAGCCTCGGAAACTTGCGAGAACAGACTCGTTGCTGTTTTAGAAGGCGGTTACAGTGTGAAATGGATTGGGAAATTAGCTGCTTCAGCTCTTGCACAAATGTGCGGAACATCTTTCTCAATAAGAGACAGAATTCCCAGAATTGAAAAACGCTCCATTATCATAGGTGAAAAAGTAATAAAGGACGTAAAAAAGGTCCAGAAATCTTATTGGAGCTTAGACTAGCAGCGCTTACTCGATCACTTGAATTGCAGCTTCGGGACACTGAACTTCACAGGCTCTGCAGACCAAGCATTCATCAGGCTTCGCTGGAACAGATTTCTTATCTTTTATTTCGTAGACGCCAACAGGACAAGTGTCTGCGCAGGTACCGCATCCAGTGCATTTGTCATTGTCAATTTGAATTTTCACCATTTTGGATTCCCCATCTTGTCTTGAATTTCATGAGAATCAGGAGTGTAGAATAAAAGGATTTAGGTTCATTTAACGGATTTCTTCACGTAATCTGATGAGAATTCCGTTAATTGCCGTTTCAGCATTCTCTTTCCTGCGTTCATAATCAGCCAGAAGCTTCCGATACGCTTCCAACGAAAGCTCTCCTCTGTTGTGCCTAGTTTCAATGCTTCTGACGTTTGTTTCAGCTTCCTTAATGTCAGTTTCTGCGATCTCAAGCTGCCGCATCAAATCCACGTAGTGGCTACCAGCACCCCGCATCCTTTCTCTTGCCTCTTCCAAGCTTCTCGACAATGTGCTTAAACGCGTCTCAAGCATTCTCCTCCGCACCTTGTATCTCCTTCTAGGAATTCTGCTCTTCTGCACACTGACTTCCAAAGCGTCCATCTCCACCATTGTCTTCATTTTCTCTTCGTACATATCCACAAACGACCTGAGAGATTCTGGACGAAGTCTCAAAGCAGCCGAAGGAACAACAACTGATGCCGCTGCCTTAGGCATTCTCCAGACAACCAGAACTACACAGCCGACAATCGAAAGAAACCAAATCCAGATAGTAGGACGGAAAGACAACCACAAAGGATTGTACCAGTACTCAACTCCAACGTTTACGTTGTCCAGATGAGTGATGCCCTGCATGTTTATTGTAACCTGTTCTTGGAAAACATTTCTCGCTACGCTATATGTGCTGCGAGTCAAGTTGCTTGGAGGATTGAGCACCGTTGCTCCCTCTGGCAACGTGAACGTAACAGACGCCTGTAGAACATAATAGTCTACGTTCTGAAAGAATGGAAGAGCTAAATCAAAATCGTTTCCGCCACCCTGCGTAAGAAGATAGCTCGGCAATACATACTTCACCGAAAACCTTGTTGAACTATTGATCTCCACCTGAAGCGTAAGGTTGACCTTGTAACTATTCAAACTCACACTAGTTTGCGTTGGCGCTGCCATAGTTCTACCAAACTGATCCTCTGCAATTGGCTTAGTAGCGTTCGGAGGCAAGACAAACTCAAAAAC
>Ga0335070_10001301_pt1 | contig 28806 bp, 28 predicted proteins | sample Lox_Sample_13_FD_206722 | JGI IMG/M metagenome (GOLD analysis project Ga0335070, IMG submission 206722) | Soil microbial communities from Loxahatchee National Wildlife Refuge, Florida, United States - Lox_Sample_1.3 | ecosystem: Environmental > Terrestrial > Soil > Wetlands | place: USA...
TACCATTCCCTCTGTCCCAACGACAGCGACGAGAATAGACTCAAGAACCGCCGCGTGGAAATCCAACTCTCCATCTCGCCCCAATGAAGCGCCAACGGAAAGCCTTGTGGCCTGAGACCGGCGCCAGAGGTCACGTGAACCGAGCCGCTCAGCCTGACTCCTGTCCCTCGTGAGCTTGACCGGTGTGGGACGCGGTGCCGGGAGCGATTGCCCCTCTCCTTCGCTGTACGACTTCGGCGCAAACGTCAATTCTTCAGCGCCGTCCCCAGGAGAGGCACATGCACATATTGACACCCAAACCCGCTGGAGGGTAATAATGATCGAGGCATGAGGGATTGTCAGAAAACAAGTTCATGAGGAGGCGGTCATGGAACTGCTGGTCGAAAATCTGCACACTCCCCCAGGCGCTAATCTCATCCTGGGACAGAGCCACTTCATCAAGACCGTGGAGGACCTCTATGAAATCCTGGTGGGGTCGGCTCCGGGCATCAAATTCGGCCTGGCCTTCTCTGAATCCTCCGGCGATTGTCTCATCCGCACCGAAGGCAACGACCCGGAACTCACGGCCGCAGCCACGGAGAACCAGCGCCGCCTGGCCGCGGGCCATACCTTCAATATCCTCCTCAAGAACGCCTTCCCGATCAATGTCCTGAACGCTGTCAAACTCTGTCCCGAAGTGTGCCGTATCTTCTGCGCCACCGCCAACCCGGTGCAGGTGGTCCTGGCCCGCACGGAGCAGGGCCGGGGCATCCTGGGAGTGGTGGACGGCCTTTCGCCGAAGGGGGTGGAGGACGACGCCGGCCGAGCCTGGCGCCACGAGATCTTGAGAAAATTCGCCTATAAGAAGTGAGGCATAATTCTCCCTCGGGTTCTCCCTCTGAACCGCCGGAGTTTGATCTCATCGACTCCCGGCTGAGGTGAGAGAAGCGCGGACATTTCCTCTCAGTGACGTCGATCCGGCCGTGCAGCACGCGGCCCTTGAGCGGCCCCCGTCCCCCGAGGATGTCAATTTGCCGCGGGCGTCCCCCATTGCCCCCACAAGTTCGAAAGGTCCTGTTCAGAGGCCCGCTGTTTATGTTGTTCCTTTTGAATGCTCGCTGCCAGGGTGTTCCTCGAGATCCTTCTTCCTCCCAAGTCTGTACGCGTCAACAATCCCGACAATCCAGAGCAAAATGATGAGAAACAGAAGAACATTGTACACAAGGCTATCAGACGCGGTCGATGCCTGCGCCGCGGCCCTTGAAATGGTGCTCATGTCTATCACCCGACCCTCTGCCTCGATTCTTTCGAGGATGGCAAACGCTTGTCGAAGCGCTTTCACCACAACCACGAGCAGAGTGAGTACGACCGCAAGCGCCAGAGCAATGCCCCGTTTATAGTGCCTCAGGACGATCTGACCCAGGCCGGGAAATACCAAGCCTGAGAAGGCTGCTCCCTTGATTGAATTCTTCATCATGCCCTTCCTCAAAAAATGCGGGCTAGAGCTCACCTTGCTGGAGGACGCCATCGAGGGAGCGCCCCAAGCGCCGCTCGATCCGGTCCCTGAGAGCGAGCGTCTTCGGCCAACTCATGCCGCTCTCCCGGGAAGCATCGGCGGTCTCGGCGAAGCGCCCTGTCTCCGCTTGAACCGGTCGATCAAGAGAGACGTGGCGATCACTTTCCACCAACCTGCTGGCGACGTAGACCACTTCCCTCTCGCTGATCGGCGCGCCTTCCTCAACGGCCACGTCGGTGAGAGCGGTCACGACTCTTGCCACGGGAGAGAACCCCATCTCAGCCAAGATGCGAGCACCTGTGTCGTTCTTCCGGCCCTTGACCATGTCGTGGAGCAAGGCCCCGGCTGAGATGAGCTCGACATCCAGCTGTTCACCCGCCTGGCGCAGGGCCCGAGCCAACGTGCGAGCCACCCGTTCCACGAGGCGGCTGCGGCTCACGACCTCTTCTGACGCCCCGCAGGTGGAGGTGAGAATCACCTCACACTCATCTCTCGTCGGGATAGCGTATCTGCGAAAACGATCGACCAGCTCGTCACATTGGGCGGGAGAGTCCACGTCGAAGAGGATATTCCCGTCCGGCACCTCCACGTTGACCGCCCGTTCTTCGTGGCGGGCGAGGACCGCCCTCAACCCTCCCGCCGCAGGGCCGCCGAGGATGGCGTCGACGAGAGCCGATGGAATCAGGGGAGGGTGACCCCGTCTGCCGCGGAAGCAGGGATGGACTATAGATCCGGGGCGCTCCTCGTGCACGGCCAGTAACCGCCGAACGGTCCAGGTCCGAACCAGAGGGACGTCGACGGGAAGAACAAAAAAGGCGGCCGTGGCCGAACCGAGTCCGCGGACGCCGGCGGAGACCGAGGAGAACATCCCCTCGCCGAACCGCGCATTCTCGATGATGCGAACCCCGGCTCTTCGTAGGACAGGACGCAGCTCCTGCCTGCGGTGGCCGACGACGACGAGAATTTCGGCAAGACCTCCCGCCCGGAACAGCGAAACCGCCCGTTCCACGAGCGTCTCGCCCCCGAGGGCGACCAGGGGCTTGAACCATCCCAGCCGCGACGCCAGGCCCGCTGCCAGGACAATGGCGGCGTATCGATCCGGGTTCATGCGGATCCCCGGGCGCGGTGCCGTATGAGCTCGGCAACGATGCTCACCGCGATCTCTTCAGGCGTTTCAGCCCCGATCTCAAGCCCGATGGGGCAGTGGACGCGCCGAAGGTCCTCGTCAGTGAAGCCTTCGGTCAGCAGGGCCCGGTAGATTGCCTCTCGCTTCCGGCGGCTGCCGATCATCCCCACGTAGCAGGCCTTCGTCTTAAGAATCTGCGCCAGGACGGTCTTGTCGTGTTCATGTCCCCTGGTAACGATGACGACGAAAGAATCGCCGTCGACGGCCACGTCGGATACGGCCCGGTCGAAGCCCGGCAGCACCCGGATCGCGTCGGCGTCGGGGAATCGCCCCGCGTTGGCAAACTCATCCCTGTCGTCCATCACCTCCACCCGAAACCCGACCAGAGAAGCCATGTGCGCCGTCGGCCGCGCCACGTGACCGGCGCCGAAGAGGTGCAGGGTCTTGGGCCTCCGGGCCGGCTCGACCACGACCGTACTGTTCTCGAGCTTCCTCACCAGGATGGGTCCCGGCGTCCGGCCCAGCGTGGCCACCTCTTGCAGCGCCGAAGACGAAAGCGGGAAACAACCGTGGACGGTTCCATCCGCCAGGATGAGGGAGTGGTCGATCCGTTCTATGTCGCCCTCGCCATCGATGATGACGGTCACGAACAGGCAGTCCTCGCTCTCGGCCTGAGCCTGCCGCCAGCGCTTGAACACGGCAACATTGTCAGTCGACGGGATGACGAGGTCGAGGAGAACTTCCACTCGTCCGCCGCAAATCATGGCGGAGGGGGCCACGCCCTCATAGGAGAGGTCGAAGGAGATGATCCGGGAAGACCTGCCGGAAAGGACTTCGCCCGCGACTTCCAGTACCCTCGCTTCCAGCGTGCCGCCGCCGATGCTGCCGTGGCCCTTCCCATCTCTGGAGACGACCATATGGGTGCCGGCCGTTCGCGGTGTTGACCCCTGGTGGCTGATGATCGTCGCCAGGGCCGCCTCCTCCCCCTGGGAGAGCAACGCGCAGACCATCTCGGCGGCACTCTTCATGGCGTCTTCTACTCCCCCCTTCACCTCACCCGCGAGCCATGGCGAGGAGTTCCTCTTCCACGAGCCCCTGAAACAGGGGGACCTTGTAGCCGTTGTGCTCCAGGGGACGGGCATTCTGCACGACCACCTCGGCCGCCCTGGCGATCGTCCCGGGATCCAGCGTCTTACCGGTAATGACTTCCTCCACCGCTCTGACGCGCCACGGAATCGGGGCACCGCCGCTCAGCACGATGCGGCCCTTCCTGACCACCTCGCCGCTGAACTGGAGCGCCAGTGCCACCCCGGCAAGGGCGAAATCCCAGGACCGGCGGGCCCGCACCTTGCGGTACGAGCTTCTCAGCCCCGGTGGCGGCGGCGGCAGGATGACTTCGGTCACAATCTCGCCCGTCTCGAGCACCGTCTCCCGCTGCACGTCCTGGCTGGGAGGAACATGGAACTTTTCCACGGGGACGGTCCTCGAGCCTCGCGGCCCGACAATGCGCAGTTTGGCTTCCAGGGCCACGAGCGGCGGCGCCGTGTCCGAGGGATGGACGATATAGCACTGGTCGCCGCCGAAGATGCAGTGGAACTGGTTCTCCCCGTCCGCCGCGTAACAGACGGTGCCGCCCTTACGGAGGCAGTGGAATTCGCCGCGGTAGTACCAGCACCGCGGCTTCTGGCAGAGGTTGCCCCCGAGAGTCCCCTGGTTACGGAGCTGCGGGCTCGCCACCTCGGCGGCGCCCTGCGCCAGCCCGGCATAACGCTCCCTGACGAGCCGGCTCTCCGCCACCTCGGTGATGGTGGTGAGGGCGCCGATCCTGAGCCCGCCCGATGCGGTCTCTTTGATGCCGCGGAGATCCTTGAGGTTGCTGATGCTCACCACCTTCCGCGCCTCGAAAACGCCGTCTCGAAGGCAACCGAGAAGGTCGGTGCCGCCGGCATGAATCCTCGCTCCCTCGGACGCGAGCTCCCGGATGGCCTCCTTGAGGGACCCTGCCCTGGCGTAGGCGAAGCTCGGCAGCATGATCTATCCCTCCTTCCGCTTTCCCGCAAGCAACCGGCCGAGCCGCATCGGGTCGATGGGCGTGTCGGTCACCCGAATGCCGGTGGCGTCGTACACCGCGTTGGCGATCGCCGCCCCGGTGGGGATGGTCACCGGTTCTCCCAGGCCCTTGGCACCGGTGGAATTGGCTTCAACGTCTTCGATCTCGATAGGAAGGGAGACCACCTCCCCGGGCACATCCAGGGCGGTAGGAAGCTTGTAGTCGTGCCAGTTCTTGCTCACCAGCTTTCCGGTCTGGGAGCGGTCGAGGACCCGAACCTCGGTCATGGCAAAACCGATTCCCATGGTGATGCCGCCGATCACCTGGCTGTCGTAGGTGAGGCGGTTCATGACCCGACCGCTGTCATGGGCGCCCAGGAAGCGAATGAGCTTCACCTCCCCTGTGCGCGTGTTCACTTCAATTTCGCAGAACTGAGCCGCGAAGGGGTTCACCACGCGATTCTCCGGGTTCGGCCCCCGGTACCCGACCCCGACGATCACCCCCCGTTTCTTCAGGGCCGAGATCTCCGTTACCTTGATGCGCTTCGACTGGTCGCGGGCGGAGACGACCGTGCCGCCCTCGAGGCGGAGGTCTCCGGGGTCCAGGCGGAGATCCTCCGCCGCCATGGCCAGCAGTTGCCGCTTGGCGTCCAGCGCGGCGGCTCGAACAGTCGGCGCCTCCGTGGGCACGGTCTTGCTGCCGCCGCTCGCGGTGGCATATTGGGTGGTGCCGGTATCCGCGTTCTCGATCTCGATCATCTCCGGCTCCACCCCGAGCTCCTCGGCCGCCACCATGGCCATCACCGTCTTGGTGCCCGTGCCGATGTCGCTGGCGCCCATGTTCAGGTTGACACTGCCGTCGGCGAAGAGCCTGACGATCACCGTCGACGGCGGCCCGCCGCCGCCGGCGAACCAGAGACCGGCCGCCATACCCACGCCTCTGACCAAATGGCCGCGGGTGCGGGAGGCGGCACTGCGTCGGCGCGCCTCCTTCCAGCCGAAAGCCTTTGCCCCTTCCTCCAGGCACTGCCTGAGCCCCGTCGTGGTGTAACGGGGATTGCCGGCCCTTGCCTGGCTGTGGTTGGGTATGTTCTTCAGGCGGAGATCTACGGGGTCCATGCCGATAGCCTCGGCCAGGGCGTCCAGCATCTGCTCGAGGGCCCAGGAGCCCTGGGGATGACCCGGCGCCCGGAAAGGACGTGCCGGCCCGGCGTTGATGTAGACATCGGTGCATTCCGTCCGCACGTTGGGACACGTGTAAAGGTCTCTAACCAGCCAGTCGACGAGAGCCACCCCGCCGGCGGGATAGGCGCCGCCGGTGCCCGTGCACGAGAAGTCAAAGGCGGTGAGCGTCCCATCTTTCTTCACCCCTGCCTTCAGCCTCATGTTGTTCGGTGGGCGGTTGCCGGCAGCGAGGTAGGTCTCCTCGCGGGTCAGGAAGAGTTTCACCGGCCTACCGGCCCTCCTGGCCAGCAGCGCCGCTATGATCGTGTACTTCCCGGCCTGAAGCTTGCTGCCGAAGGCCCCGCCCATGTAGTGGCCGATGACGCGGACCTTGGCAAGGGGCATGCCGAGCACGCTCGCCACCCGTTCCTGGACCCGATAGACGCCCTGGGTGGATTCCCAGATCGTCAGCCTGTCCCCGTCCCATTTCGCCACACATCCATGGAGCTCCATGGGAGTGTGGAGCTCGCACTCGCTCCGGTAGGATTGTTCCAGCACTGCCTCCGCCTCGGCAAATCCCCTCTCCACGTTGCCCCGTTCATAGGCTTCCCCCTTGACGCGGTTTCCACCCTCGTGGACCCGAGGGGCGCTTGTTTCCAAGGATCGGCGCTCATCGACGACAAAAGGGAGAACATCGTATTCCACCCGGATGGCGCGCACAGCGTCCCAGGCCTGGTACGGCGTTTCCGCCGCCACCGCCGCCACGGCCTCCCCCTCGAACCGGCAGTGCGGGTCGAACAGGAGTCTCGAGACCTCCGGCGAGTACGGCCAGGTGAGGTTCGCGCCCGGGGACGAGCCGGTCACCACCGCCCGGACGCCCGGCATCCGGAGCGCCTCCTCGGCGTCGACTCTCTTGACCAGGGCATGGGGATGCGGACAGCGAAGAATGGCGCCGTAGAGCATGTCGGGCAGGACGATATCCGATGGGTAGAGGGCAGCACCGCTCACCCGCTCATAGGCGTCCACCCGTGGTCTCGCCGTGCCGACGACTCTCGTCTTCTGCCAGGGGGCCGGCCCGGTTCCCGGGCCGGGGGTCTCCGGCAGCGGAGATCGTTGGGCATAGTAGGTTCCTTCCCGGCTCTTGTCCATGTCTCACCTCACTTGCCTCGCCTGAGCTCGGCGGCGCGGAGAGCGGCCTGAAAGATGTGATTGTAGGCACCGCAGCGGCAGAGATTCCCGCTCACTCCCTTGCGGATCTCCTCCACGCTCGGATTTGCCTTGACGCGCAGGAGCCCCTCCACGGCCATGATCTGCCCCGGGGTGCAGTAGCCGCACTGGAAGGCGTCCTGCTCGAGGAAGGCCTCCTGCACCGGACCGAGTTTCTCTCCGTCCATGAGTCCCTCCAGGGTGGTGATCTCGGCTCCCTCCGCCTCGGCCGCCAGGGTCAGGCACGCATAACGGGGCACATGGTTCACCAAAACCGTGCAGGCGCCGCACTCGCCGCGCTCGCAGCCGACCTTCGTGCCGGTCAGCCCGAGCCGGTCGCGGAGGACGTAGAGGAGGGACCACCGGGGTTCAACGAGAAGCCGGTGGGTACGGCCGTTGATGCGCAGCGTCAGTTTGGTGGTATCTTGGGCCGCCATCACCTCGGTGGCGGCGGCAGCGGACGTCGGCGACAGAACCTTCCCCGAGAGGGTCGCCGCTGCCGCGCCTAGTCCCAAAGTGCCGAGAAACCCGCGACGCGTCATCCTCCCTTTGCCCTTGCGGGTCGCGTCGTCAGCGTCGTCTTCTTTCATGAGCCCTATCCTCCCTGTGAAGCGTTGCTCGCTTGGTCTTGCAGCCGCCCCCTCTCTTCTATTGTCTGCGCCTCACGCCCCCGCGTCCTTCGCACCGGAGGCGAATCGTCGGGGACCAAGGCCCCAGCGAGATGGGTGCTGCATCTCAGACCTTCAACCCCGTTCCCTTCTTCGGATCGAGCGCGCTGGACCCCTTCTCCCTCACCTTGGCCATGACGACCTCCTTCAGAAAGAGAAGGGCATCTCTCTCATCCCGGTCCATCAGGATCGCCTCCAGCCGCATCAGCTCTCGCTCTCCCAGGGTAATCGCCACCGACTTCATCGCAGTGCTCCTCGATCGTTCACCGGGGCGCCGCCACGGCGGCTCCGGCCGCAACAGAGTGGCATGCAGCATCACGTCACTGCTGGACAACCTTCGAGAGTGACAGCAAGGCGACATCAAGCAGGATCGTAAAAACGGATATGGTGAACAGACGCCGGATTCCGCCGTATTTTACCTGAGCGATTTTCGAAAGAACATAGATCTGCACGACAAGGTCATCTTCGCGGTCTTCATCCATGTACTGTTTCTTGAAATCCTCAAAACTCATCTTGGCAACATCGTACCAGAAGATGGCTGAGCGCTGGTGGTTTTTCATGTATTTTTGGCTCTTGATTTTAGGGAAAACGATACTGTAGAACTCGCTCAGTGTGCCGAGCAGTCCCGCAACGCACAGCAATACCACCGTAGCGATGAGAGCGCTGACGACAAAGCGAGCGTTCCCACTGACTAGATAGTGAATAACCCTTGAAAATCCCTGGTGAGAAAATCCCGTAACGGCACAGACAACCGCAACCGCAATGTATGCCTTCTGGTCGGCGCTTTTGATCTGATCGGTCACATAGAGAAGATGATACCATGGCCTGATATCGGGGTCCATTGGCATTCTCCGTTTGAGCGATGTTCGGATCTAGCCTGCTCACGGAAATCTTCAATCTCTTTTGTACTCGCCTCGGCTCTTGAATCGGCCGACTGCTGCCGTTGGCTGTTGGCATAAGATGCCGACGTCCGCGCTTCCGTTCAGCTCCCTGGCAACGCCGAAACCCCTGATGCCGCCCGGAACAGGACCTGCAGCGTGTCAGCTTCCGAGATCACCTGATACGTAACCCCGACCTCCGGGATGAGATCGAAAACGAGTCGTACCCCATCCCCATGCAGGTTCACCCTCACCATTCTGACGAGCGATCCGCTGAAGGTCAGAACATCCTTGACGTCGCTGGATTCCACTCCTAGGAGATCCACCACAACGCGAGGTGGGTCTGTCAGATTGAAGACGCGGTACCGATCCAGCCTACCATCCGCAACGATGAGGAAGTTTGCCTCTCTGGGAATTGCTGCCGCCTGAAGGGTGAGGAGTCGACCAGCGGGGAGGAGTTCTTCTTCTCCGGCGGGCGGGGATTGGGGCGAGGGTATCTCCGAAGAGGGTTCAACAGTGGCGGGTTCCGCTCTCGCCCTCACCAAGGCCGAAGATATTACCGGCGATTCGGGGGTGTCAGCGAAGACAACAAGGATCTCCTCCTCAACGCGACCGATTGTGTAGGCGGTCTCTCGCGCTAGTTCTATGACGACCCGGGTGTAGGGTTGGGGCTTGGGGTAGACCGTTACGGTTTCGATCTTCTTGATCAGCCCGTTTTCCACAGGCCACGACGGAGGTATGCCGTCCGCCAAAGTGTTAGGGAGATCGATTATCACCCGGGAAGGGCCAGTGACGTCGACGGCGGTATAGGTCCTCCAGGTAGAATCGGAGAGCTTGAAGATCAAACGGAGATCCCTGCCGACTACCTGGAGATCCGTCAGCACGTCTGGGGGGAGGACTGCTTGTTCCTCGACCGTGGCTCCGTTAGCCTGCGGGGCGACGGGCGGTGTGGCGCAGCCCATGCTCAGTCGCGCCACTGCGAGCAGGCAGGCAAGGAGCGTCCATCCCTTTCCCATCGATCACCCCGACGTCACCGGCACCGGCTTTTATTGTTAAAGAGTACCGCAAAAGCCTGCGCCCGGTCAAAGGCAAGAACGTCACCCCACCATCCTTGTTGCTTGGTGGGGTCTCTTCGTTGACCCTGATTTCCCTATGAGCGACTCCCATCACCCTGCGAGTCTCAGCCTCTACGCCGTTCACCGGCGCCCGCCCTACAGCGGCTCGTCAAAACAGGCTGCGCAGCAGGCCGGCCGACGCCAGCGCGATCAGCAGATAGATCACATTCCTTCGGAACACGGCTTCGTCGATGCGCTGGAAGATGCGGCTGCCCAGGGCGATGCCAGCGATGAGCGGGATCAGGCAGGCACCGGCAAGATGCAGGGTTTGTACGGTCACCAGCTGCCGGTAGGCAGCCATCGCCAGAGTGACCAAGTCGATGCCGAGGAAGTAGACGATCATCGACGCGCGCGAGACGGAGACTCCCGCCGGGGAGGAGAGGTAAAACAGCACCGCTGGCGGGCCGCCGATCGCTGCCGCACCGTTCAAAACGCCGCACAGTACTCCGACCCACAGGGTGAAGCTCCAGCCGGGCACGCGCTTCAGGGTAAAGCCGCGGGCCAAGAGGATGGCCGTGGCCAGCACCAGGATGGAAATACCTGCCCGCATCGGGGCTTCCGGCAGGCTGGAGAGCAGGAAAACCCCGAGCGGGATGGCGGCCACCGAGCCGGTAAAGAGGCAGCGCAGGGAGACCCAGCTAACGTCCCGCCAGACCTGGGGCAGAAGCTGGATGCTGGCGGCCACGTCGAGAACGAGCACCGCGGGCACCGCCACGGTCGGCGGCATGACGAGGGACATTCCGGTGACGGCCACCATGGCAAAGCCGAAACCGCTGTAGCCCCGGATGACGGCCGCCGTCAGCACCGCGGCCAAGGCGAGGATCACTGAAAACCAGTCCGAGCCCACGTAACGACTCCCTTTCGGTTGGCCCCCATCAACGGAGCTTCGTGCATACGTCTACCTCAGCGGGGATGCCGTGATCTGATAAGAAGGCGCTTTATGTGCGAAGAGTGTAGGAACAAAGATCCACGTGTGTCAATCGGCTTTTGCCACAGGTTGGGATGGCTCGGGAGATTTGGCGTGCCTCAGGATTCGAAGCGGAGGACCGGCGCAAGGCGAATTTGGGGCTCTTGCGGGCTAGAGCTGGGAACATCCCTGGAAGCCCGGGCGCACCAATCCCTCTCGACTCCTGCCGTCTCTTCGAATCAGGAGAAACGCGCTTGGATGGAGTATTCAGGATCTGCGGGCAGGGACTCTCGGAGGCCGGAACCTGACTTCATCAGCGTTCCTCTCACGCCTTTGCAGGCGGCGCGGAGAGGGACAGCGATCCAGCCGTTCACGCAGAAGGACTTACTTGTTGGGCCCCTTTCCCTTACCTTGCCCTTTGCCTTTGTTCTTGCCGGGTGCCTCTTGCGGCTGACCGTCAAAGACGAAGTCTCCGTTCTTGAGAGCGTGGAACTCAGGCGACCCCGGCATGATGCCGAGGCTTTTGGCAATGACACCTCAGCCCTGCCCTTTGTGGGTCTAGTATGTCTGTACGACCTTGTCGTACGGATTCCTGCTCATGTGGCCGAGCTGAAAGCACATGAAGGCGTCAGCGGGCGCGCCGACCTTCTGGACAACGGCCTGCACCTGGGACAGGGAAACACCGAACTGGGTGCTCAGCTTGACGCAATAGCCGTTCATGTCGGCCCTGGCCTCGACGTTAAGGTTATCGAGAAACGCCTCGAGTCCTCCTCCGGCCCCCGCCAGGCCGCCAAGGAAGATGAGCATGATTGCCGCCAAGACACTTTTCCTCATACCGATCCTTTCTTTTTCGTTACCAAGAGTTCCCTTCTTGCGAACCATGAGTAAAAAGAAGCTTTCGGTTCATTGGGTACGCCGTTGGTATGGTGAGCAATAATTAGGGCAGATCAACGACACTGAAGCCGCGAGGTATCCGGGCGACCATGGACAGCGTCGAAGCCCTCGTGGAAGCGACGAGCTGACGCCAGTCACTGCGACCTTCAGCCGCCAACCTCCCCATGCCTCGGCGGTAAGTTTACCCTGTCGTTGCAGACCTTAATCGACCGAATGGCCCCAAGGTGGTCGATTTATGCGAGATTCGCTCTTCCTCGCCGCTGCGTGGAGGACTGAACCCCCGGTGCATTCATACTGCCCGACGAAATCTGGTGGGGAGTTCGCCCGCCGCTTGATGGCACAGCATGCCATGCGCTGAACTTTCGCAACGTTAGGGTTTACTTAGTTGAGAACGTCCCCCCTGTCCACATTTATCAGGGTCAGGGGCCTTCGACCATTGAAGCGAGGTCTGCGGCCAGTTTGCTGAGCGCAGTCGCATCCTCGAGTCCATCGAGGAAGCGTTGAGGGATGCCCGAAAAACCGGTTTGGGCACCTGAGAGGGCCCCGGTGAGAATGGCACGCGCCTGGTTTTGCCCGCCGCCGTTGACCGCATGGAGCACGGCCGATTCGAAATCGTTGTGGAAGCGGGCAGCGAGGTAGTAGGCGGCAGGAAGCTGGTGGTAAATGGCGCAAGGCATGCCGTAAACGATGGACACCTTCCACGCAGGCTCGATGCGGATTTCCGGATCTGCTGCAGCTTCGGCCATGTAGGAAGGCGAAAGCAAGGCGTCCGGTGAAGCGAACCGGCCAGCGCGGGGTGGATCCTGATCACCCGGACGTGGCGGCTGGAGATTGTCGCGGGTCACGGCGTGAAAGGGCAACTCCCCGCGTCTTACCAATTCCATGAGTTTAGCCGAGAGTTTCCGGTCGAGTGTATGTCCCTGAACCAGAAGACCCAATACGGCGCCGAAGGCGACAGTCATCGAGACCACGGTATCATCTGCCTGGGTAAGGATGGTATTGTCGGCTACGGCGGAGGCGAGTCGAGCCGGGTGCAGCGCGTAGCGCACGGCTATGGCGAGGGTGCGTTCGATCGCTTCGGTGGTGTCCGCGTGACCTCCGGTTTGCCCCCAGGGCAGGTTCTGCTGCACGCGACGCCTCCATGCCTCCCGGATTGACTGGCTGGTGTACCGCCCCGGCCCGCTCACCGGTGTTCCGTCCAGAAGCGGAAAGAGCTCTTCATCCAGCCGCCGGCAAAAGTCCGCGCCATCGTAACCTCGGCAATCAACGAGGGAGCGAAGCATGAGCGCGAGGATAAAACCTGCCTGGGAAAGTTGGCCCGCCTTGAGCCCGTCGTGGTATCGTCCGGGCTTGGGATCGGTGTAGTCGTCGATCCAATCGCCGTAATCGCGGCGAAGTTCAGCGAGATCGTAATACCAGTGAGGACCGAGGGCCAGGGCGTCGCCGATGAAGGCCCCCATGATGGCACCAGAGGCGCGATCTTGGATGATCTTGTCTCGCATGGTATGTTCCTTGAGAAAATACAAGGGACGTTTCTATTTTCTCTTGCCATGTTTCGAGAAATAAAAGAAACAGTCCCTTCCTGCTTAGTCAGATTGTGTGTCTGATTCTATAACGTAAAGGTATTTATATTTTTATGGATCTCCCGATCGCGCCACGTTGCGACTCTTAAGCTCGCCGCGGCCCTTGAATCGGCCCACCGATCCCGATGGCTGTGTGCTTGAACTATCGAGATCGGCGATTTGCCCCACTCCTTGACAACGCGACTACGTCGCAAACATCGACGTTTCACCCGCCTCCCCGACCCCGCGACCTTCGTACCGGGCCCGCTTAGCCCGCATTATGCACGAGGCGCCGTCGCGAGATCGTGGAGATGGTCGTGCCACCGGGCAACCACAGGGGCTCGGACCTGAGGCGTACTTGTCAGTACGTCGCAAGGTCAGAAACCCGAGGACGCCCGGAAGGACGGCCAGATCCGCGGTCGCAGCAGGTGGTTCGTGCATAATACGGGTTAGGCGGCGCTTTGCTGCCTTTGCCTCAGCCGATAGGGGTTCACCGTCAGCACCGGCACCGAAGACTGCTTGACCACATATCCCGCCACGCTCCCGAACAGCGTGCGATCGAGCCCCTTGCGGCCGTGGGTGCCCATGACGATGAGATCGATCCCCTCTTCCTCCGCCGTCCTCACGATCTCCTCGCCGGGGTCGCCGATCACCACTTGGCGCTGAAAGTTCGGGCACCGCTCAAAGTAGTCTTTGCAAACCTGGTCCATCATCCGCTCGCTCCCCTCCACCAACTCTTTGGTGAAAAAGCTGATGGATGTGTGGGGCACGTGGAATCCGGCGAAGTGGCGGAGATCACGGGCGACGTAGAGGAGATAGACCGTAGCCTCAAACTTTTCGGTCAGCGACAGCACGTAAGGGACTACGTCGAAAGAGCACTCCGAAAAATCGATGGGAAAAAGAATGCGCTTGATCGTAACCATAGGTCCTCGCTCCGTGGCTGTGGAAACGTGAACGGTTATCCTCCGGGGTCAACCGTTCTCCCCGGGGAACCCCCCACCAACGGGAGTCGGCTCGAATTCACCATATCCGGGGGAATTCCGCTACCGCCGCAATGTCAAATCCGAGGTCAGGAGAGGAAGAACACCACCCGAGGCTCAGGGCAAGCAGAGCAAGGAACCGGGGCACTAAATTTAGTTTAGGTAGAACTCGCTCGCCCGTCAACATAAAACCCCATCCGCGAGCTGAATGAGAAACAGCAAGCAGATCCGCGTGTCAGGCTGCTAGCCCGCATTATGCACGAGACGCCGTCCCCCAACCTCCCCATGGCTTGGCAGTAAGTCGATTTGTCGACAGCTTCCGCCGTTCCCCGTCAACAGTCAAGAGCAGGCTTGCCTCCCGTTCACACGAATATGCTACATAGACACCGCCTCCCCCTTTCAGTGTAGGCCGCCAATCCTTGAGATTTTCCGGTTACCCGAACTTCTTGAGCATCTCGGCGAAGTTTTCCTCTTCGCCTTTGATAATATGATAACAATGCTGGTCTTCCGGAAAGGCTTTGGCTTTCACGTCTTTGATGTATGCGCTGAAGGCTTCCATATAAACCTGAGCCACATCGCAGTATTTTTTGACGAACTTGGGTGTAAACGCTTGGAACTGGCCCACCAAATCAGAGACGATCAACAGCTGTCCGTCGGTGTCCGGCCCTGCCCCGATGCCGTATACCGGGATGTGGAGTTTTTTGGTGATGAAGGACGACAGCTCAGGGGGAACCGCCTCGAGCAATAACAGGTGTGCACCTGCTTCTTGTATGGCCAACGCATCCTTGATGACCAGTTCGGCAGAATCGGCTGTACGCCCTTGGGCCAAGTGTCCCCCCAGTTGGCCGGAGCTTTGCGGCGTAAGACCGATATGCCCGCAGACCACCATTCCGGCATCGACGATGGCTTTGATCCGGGAGACGGTGCGAATGCCGCCTTCGAGTTTAATGGCGTCCACGTTGGCCTCTTTCAGAAAGCGCCCGGCATTGGCCACCGCCACCTGATCCGACTCCTGGTAACTCATAAAGGGCATGTCGCCCATCACAAAGGCCGTCGGGGCTCCGCGCCGCACAGCATCGGCGTGGACGATGCACTGATCCATGGTCACCGGCACGGTGCTCTGATAACCGTAAACGCACATGCCCATCGAATCGCCCACCAAGATCATGTCGATGCCAGCCGCTTCCTGAAACTGGGCTGTGGGAAAGTCGTAGCATGTCAGCCAACTGACCCTTTCACCTTCAGCTTTCTTTCTGTAGAGATCGTTAATAGATACTTTCTTTCGTGCCATTGCATAACTCCTCTACGGAAGTGCGGGGTCAGGCCTTGAATGGTCAGGTTTCATCCCGTCCCTCGCCGTGTTTGGCGTGTTGGCGGGAGAATTTCCTCACGCCTTCAGCCATTGTAGCCATCCGCTTCCGCCGCGGCGAGCTAGGCTTTCTCGGGTAGGCTACTTCTCTATCGCTCCTGTGTCAATGAGGGCCGGCTCGGAGAATTTGCGCCTGTTGATCACCCGCCAAGGGAGTCTCCGATCCACTAGCCCGGGTTCTCGGTTATAGATTAACCTTGGGAGCAACGCATACGAGGGGAGACGACATGAAAGGGAGATGCCCCTGGGCGGGCACCGACCCGCTCTATAGGGCCTACCACGACACCGAGTGGGGAACGCCGGTGCACGAGGACTACAAGCTCTTCGAGTTTCTCATCCTGGAAGGCGCCCAGGCGGGCCTGAGCTGGCTCACCATCCTGCGGAAGCGGCAGAACTACCGCAAGGCCTTCGCCCGCTTCGACCCCCGGAAGGTCGCCGGATACGACGCCCGAAAAGTCGAGGAGCTTCTCCGGAACCCGGGCGTCGTCAGGAACAGGCGCAAGGTGGAGGCCGCGGTCGGAAACGCCAGGGCCTTCCTGGCGGTCCAGGAGGAGTTCGGGAGCTTCGACCGCTACATCTGGCGTTTCGTAGAAGGCCGCCCCATCAGGAACTCCTGGAGATCCATCGAGGAGATCCCGGCCACCACCCCCGAATCGATCGCCATGAGCCGGGATTTGCAGAGGCGAGGATTCAGGTTTGTGGGTCCGACCATCTGCTACGCCTTCATGCAGGCGGTGGGAATGGTGAACGACCACACGGTGGAATGCTTCCGGTACGGGGAGCTGTGAGCCGGTCTGTCTCCCTGAGAGAAGGCAGCGTGATCGGCGCCACGGGTTTGGCGCCGCGGGACTCACTCTGCGCCTCGGCGTCCGATAAACGTCTTTTGACCCGGGCGCGCATCGTGTGCTAGCATGGGGCAATCGATACGGGGCCGTAAATTCTTCTTCAACGATCCGAGCGAAGCACCGGCGCTGCGGCGGCTTCGTCATCAGGCGGCTTTCCCGTCCCCAGGCCGTCTATAGCAAAGGGACTTTGCCACTTGTCACGGCACACCGCCGTGGGCCTGCGATACCGGTGCGGCGCCCGTGCTCTCCGCCTTCATCGTGCCGGTTCCACCGGCTCGGGACCCTTTAGCCAGTCGTCTCCCCCAGGCGCGGCCGCGCCTGCTGACATATCGTGCAGCTCGATGCATTTGCAGACCGGAGGAAGAAGGCCGTGGCATGGGCGCCAAGGATCCTGATAGTCGACGACGACGAGACCGTGTGTAACAGCCTGAAGGAATTTCTGAGCGATCATTACCCGGACATCACTCTCGCTTTCGGCGGCACCGACGCCGTCAAACTCCTAGGGGAAGAAAGTTTCGACCTCATCCTCCTCGACCTGCTCATGCCCGATCTGAGCGGCGGCGAGGTCATGGATTTCATAAACCGGGAAAAACTTGACGTTCTTGTCGTGGTGATAACCGGTCATTCCTCAACAGAGTCCGCCGTGGCCGCCTTGAGAAAAGGAGCTCATGACTACCTGCAAAAACCCTTTAACCTTGAAGATCTCCTGAGCACGGTCGGAACCGCGTTGCGCACACGACGACTTGAGGCTGAGCAGAGGCGTTTTGAAAAAGAACTGCAGCTCGCTCACGCCGAGCTCGAGCGGCGTGTTCAAGAACGGACTGCCGAACTGGCAAGGGCAAACGAACGCCTGCGGCTCGAGGTCGAAATGCGCACGGACGCCGAGAAAGCCCTGCGGCAGGCTCATGAAGAGCTGGAGGTTCGTGTCCAGGAAAGAACCCTGGAGCTTGCGGCAACCAATAAGGAACTGCAGAGTGAGATCGCCTGGCGTAAGAGGATGGAGGAGGCTCTGCGAACGAGTTCCGAGAAGTTGAAGCTCTTCGCGTATTCGGTGGTCCACGACCTCAAGAGCCCCGCGGTGGGGATCTACGGGCTGACTAAGCTCATCTATCAGCGCTACCAGGATCTCCTGGACGAAGACGGCCAGAAGGTATGTGAGCAGATCTTGAAGGCGGCCGAGCACGTCGCCGCGCTCGTCGAAAAGATCAACTTGTATATCGCCGCGAAGGAGGGGCATCTCACCATAGAGCGCCTCAGCCCTTTGGAGATCCTCCAACTTGTGAAGGAGGAGTTCTCCAGCAGGCTCGGCCTCCGGGGCGTCAGATGGACGGAGCCGGCGGCCATGCCGGAGATGCGCGCCGACCGTTTGTCCTTGGTGAGAGCCTACCGGAATCTTGTGGAGAACGCTCTCAAACACGGTGGCGATGACCTGAGCGAAATCGCCATGGGCTACGAGGAATCCCAGGAATTCCACGTCCTCTCCGTGAGCGACAACGGCGTCGGGATGAAGGGAAGAGACTTGGAGCGGTTCTTCGCCCCCTATTCCCGGGATGAAGCATCGCGCCTGGTCGAAGGAGCAGGCCTCGGGTTGGCCATAGTCAGGGAGATCGCGGAACGCCATGGAGGGAAGGTCTGGGCGGAGCTTCTGCCGGAGAGGGGAATAACCTTTCGGCTGTCCGTTGCGAAGGGGCTCTGAAGGTCTGTTTGGGTTCGGGTCTCGAGGGGCTGCGGCTCAGATTGGCTTAGATATCTCGCCCGGAACGACGGCCTTGGCCGCAGGCGCAGCAGGCGGGTCGTCTCTCCTGGTCGATCGGCGACTCCGGGCAATGTGAGCTCCAGAGCCGGTTGACGGGCGGTGACTGAGATCCTACAATCGTGAAGAACTGAGGGATCTCGATGCCGAACTCCGGGCGAAGGCATATCGCGCTGTTTCTGTCCGCCCTCCAGGGCGGGGGGGCAGAGAGGGTCTGCTTGGACCTCGCTCGGGCGTTCAGCAGCCTCGGATGCAGGGTGGACCTCGTAGTCTGCCGACGACAAGGAGAGCTCGTTTCCCAGGTTCCCCGTGAGATCCGCACCGTCGAGGTCGGCGCGTCGTCTCTTCCCCTGGCAATCCGTTCTCTGAGCCGTCTCCCCCTTGAGATGACGAGAGTACTCCTCGGCCTCCTGCTGAAAACGTTGCCGCGGAAGGTCAGGAGCCTGCCGCGCCTCGAGGAGTACCTGCGCCAAGAGCGCCCCGACGTGCTCCTCGCAAGTACCCCTATCCCCAATCTGCTTGCTCTCTGGGCGGTCCGACTAACCGGGGTGGAGACGCGCCTCATAATCAAACAGGATAGCTCTATTGCGACCATGGGTCGCAAGGGCAGCGATCCCCTGCGGCGGCGCCTGCCCTTCTTCATGAGCCGCTGGTATCCGCAGGCGCACGGGATTATCGCCGTGTCGGACGGTATCGCCCGCGAGCTTCGCGAGGTGCTCGGCGCCCCCGAAGAACGCATCCGGGTCATTTATAACCCTGTCGACCTCGATCGCATCGCCTCCCTTGCTGCCGCACCCGTTGACGATCCGTGGTTTCGGCCGGGCGACCCACCAGTCATTCTTGCCGCGGGAAGACTCATTCCCCAGAAGGACTATCCGACCCTGCTCCTCGCCTTCTCTCGGGTGCGACGAAACGAGCACGTGAGACTCCTTATCCTGGGTGAAGGCAAGGAGCGTTCCCGTCTGGAGGCGATGACCCGGGACTTGGGTCTGGCCGCGGACGTCCGCCTGCCTGGTTTCCAAGCGAACCCGTATGCCTCCATGGCCCGCGCCGCCGTCTTTGTGCTCTCGTCCGTGTCCGAGGGCCTGCCGACGGTTATAATTGAAGCCCTCGCATGCGGCAGGCCCGTGGTGAGCACTGACTGCCCGCACGGCCCGGCCGAGATTCTCGGCAATGGGAAGTACGGAAGGCTCGTCCCGATAGGAAATCCGGATGCGCTTGCCGAGGCGATTCAGCCGGCACTCACTGCCAAGACGGACCCCGTCAACGGCACAAGGCGGGCAAAGGACTTTGAGCTGGGCGCGGTGGCCAGGCAATACCTGCACGTCTTTTTCCATGACACCCCAAGGAGCCGGGGGGCGAAGCAAGCTTGACGGGATAGGGCGCGGCGAGAGGGCGACGGGCAGTCTCCCGCATCGACCATTCCTGTGTCTGGAGATGACGATCTATCGCGGCAGGGCTCGCCGAGCGGGAGCGCAGCGTGTCTACAGGCGGAGAATCAGGATATGGCATATCTGTTGTTGGCGTTGGTCGCACTCGCCTTGTTTCTCACTCTCACACTAAAGGGGCGGCCGTCGCTCAAGAAAGTTGAGCGATGGTCAATCGGGATCTATACCGGCGAGTCCCCGATGAAGATGGCCCAGTCAACCTCCCTTAAGAATCCCGTTCTTACCTACAAGCATGTAACCGATGTCGCTGCGCGTTCCGTAGCCGATCCATTCATGGTCTATGACAACGACACCTGGTACATGTTTTTCGAGGTAAAGACCGAGAAGGCCCGACTGGGTCAGATTGGTCTCGCGGTGAGTCACGACGGGCTTCGCTGGAGGTACGAGCAGATAGTTCTGAAGGAGAAGTTCCATCTTTCCTATCCTTACGTGTTCAAATGGCAAGGTGACTATTATATGGTCCCGGAAACCTTGCAGGACCGCACCGTCCGGCTGTACAAGGCCGGTCGATTCCCCTCCCAATGGGAGTTCCATACGAGCCTGCTCTCCGATGTCGATTTCCTGGATCCCTCGCTCCTGAACTACGGGGGGGTGTGGTGGCTCTTTACCTCGACGCCTACGAATGACGCACTGCACTTGTTCCACTCGGAAACCCTCTTCGGGCCGTGGGTCGAACATCCATCGAGTCCCATCGTCAACGGGGATCCCCGTCGTGCCCGGCCAGCCGGAAGAGTTCTCCGCCTCGACCGCAGCATTGTGCGCTTTGCGCAAGACGACAGTGCCACATACGGCCGGTCGGTATCCGGCTACGAGATCGTCGAACTGACTCGAAGGACTTATGGCGAGCGCCCCATTGACCGCTCACCTCTACTCTCGGCAACAACTACCGGCTGGAATGCGCTCGGCATGCATCACATCGATCCGCACCCCCTAGGGAGCGGCCGCTGGATCGCCTGTGTGGACGGGAAATCAAAGGGCTTTCTTCTCAGGTTCAAGCCCATCCTTCGGGCACGGTGACGCAATAGACGCCCTATCAGGATGCTGAAAAACTCCTCGACCCGGACTCGGCTTGGACAGGGACGCACGGGAGACCTGTGCCGGGCCGGTCGGTTCCGCAAGGCTGCATAGTCGCACCATGAATGAGATCGTGGTGGTCCGGCCCGCTTGCAGAGCCCTGGTACAAGGTTCGGCAGGCCTGACGACAGGCCAGAGAATTAAGAGGAGGCTCCAGATGCACCTTGCTTCACCGACCGGCCCGGATCCCCGGTGCATTTCGGCATATGGGGAGCTCCGGTCGAGGAGTTCTCCGGCATCCTGCTGGCCTGCCGCGAGGTTCTCGCCGAGTAGGGATGCAGGGTAGCGAGTTCCGGGTTTCGAGTTAGTATCGGGTACGGGTGAGGTGGAGACCTATCGCTGGACCGCGGCCTTCAACGCAACCGGGTAGCACGGCTCGGGCGCACCCAGCCCGCTTGAGAACCGACGCATCTATGCACTGTAGAGAGCTTTTCGCATGAGAATCCTCTTCATAATGCTGGACCTCCGGTATACCAAGTATTACTACGAAACACTGCGCTGGCTCATGAACCATGGACACAGCATCCACGTAGGGTTCTTCAATTCCCGCGAGCCAGCGAGGGAAGCACTGCACGAGAGGTTGAAAGAGGAGTTTCCAGATCTGTTCTCCTGTGGAAACGCGCCGCGGAAGCGGTCAGACCTGTGGAACGACCTCTGTGTCGCCCTCTCGTGGGGACTGGATTACCTGCTCTACCTCGCCCCCCTCTTCAAGAACGCCCGTCGATTGCGAGAGCGAACTGAGAGCAGGATGCGTCCAGCCTTCGTCTGGCTTACCAACAGATGTCCTCTCGCTAGGACCCCTAAGGGCCTTGCCATGTTGGCCCGCCTGCTCCGGATCTCCTACGACTCCATCCCCGCCGGCCGCTCGATCAAGGAGTATATCGGGAGCTTCCAGCCTGATGTCCTCCTGGTTACCCCTCTGGTTGTCCATGGAAGCCTCCAGAGTGAATACCTGAAGGCTGCAAGAAAGCTCGGTGTGGTCAGCGCCCACTGTGTGGCAAGCTGGGACAACCTGACGACAAAGGGTGTCATCAAAGGCAACCCGGATAAAGTCATAGTCTGGAATGAGGTCCAGAAAGAGGAGACTGTCACCCTCCACGGAGTCTCCCCTGACAGGGTTGTCGTGACCGGCGCGCAGTACTTTGACCCGTGGTTCACCCATCAACCTTCCCGGAGTAAAGGGGAGTTTTGTCGTGCTGTCGGGCTGCCACCGGACCGACTGATTGTGCTCTTTCTGTGTTCTTCGAACTTCATGGCACCCAACGAGCCGCAATTTGTCGTGCGCTGGATAGGGGCACTGAGAAATTCCGGCATTCCCCGGCTGGCCGAAGCCGGAATCTTGATACGTCCCTATCCTGACTACGTGGACAAGTGGAAAGCAATCGATTGGAACGACTCTGGGTATGTGGTCGTCTGGCCTCCTGACGGGGAATATCCGCAAACGGATACCGGTAAGTCAAATTTCTTTGACTCTATCTATCATAGTTTCGCGGTGGTCGGCATCAATACGACGGCAATGATCGAGAGCGCGATCTTAGGAAAGTGCGTCCTGACGGTGTTGGCGCCCGAGCTGAACGAATGTCAGACCAATACCATTCATTTCAACTACCTCAAGCGAGAACGAGGAGGGATTCTGTATCTAGCCCGCGATCTCAAAGAGCATGTGAAGCAGCTCGAAGAGATTCTCGATGGCGGCGACCGGCTGAGGCCACAGGTGGAGACATTTGTTAGGAATTTTGCCAGACCCCATGGAATGACGGCCCCATGTGTCCCCATCCTCAGCGACGCCATTCAGGAACTTAACCGCGTCACTCCTGAGGATACCCACCCTTCGCCGGTGCATCTCCTTTTACGCCTGATCCTCTATCCTGCGGCCTTCTTGTTGAAGATATACAATCATGCCAGACGTCGGCAGAGCAAGAACGAGAAGACTGAGAGAAAAAGACTGATAAGCGATGCGAACGGCCGGGGGGGAGATCCTCTAGAGGCGATCAGAGCCGTCCGTCCAAAGCCCAGAGCGGAAACAGGCGGCGCCCGCCCCCCTCGGGGGTTCCATCCCCAAGAACGCTCAGGAGACGATCGTGAAAGCGTGGCGTGATGCTGGGTCGACCTGGCCGTCAGCCCGATCCAGCGCCCTCGCGTCTCTGTCGTTCACGAAATTCAGTCTGCCGCAAGCGTCCCCGACCGGACCCGGTCCCCGTCGGTTACGAATCTCGGTCTCATCTCCGGTCACTTCACTTCTTGCAGGGAAAGGCTTCTGTCAGTGCCTCGTGGATCACGATGACGGCCGGCAGGCTCCAGCTTTCAGGGTGCGTTTCCAAGTACTTTTCGACAACCCCGACCAGTTCCTCGATAGTACTCCCGGCAGCCGGGGCAAAATCCCGCCGGGCGCACTCTTTCCAGCGGGAGGAATAGTAGCTGTCGGCTTCGATTACTCCCATGACATGACCGTGGGCGAATCCGACAAAAAGTCGGTCCTTGTCCTTTAAATACCTGTACAAATCACCACCACTTATCTGGACCCAGAAAGCCTCCTTGTCACAACGGTCCGTGACTTCCTTGTTGGGTCCCGATGGAGATGCACTTTTCTGGGCACCAGCTCCTTCCGCCCCGTAGGCAAACAGAACCACCATCGCCAGGATCAAAAACCAGCCTCCAGTTTTCATGACCCCCTCGTTCTCTCGCTTGAGTTAGGCCGAGTATAGGCGGCCAGGGTAAGGACGTTTCAGCCAATCGCGCCTGGGCCGTGAGCGATCAGTCAGGGCCCTCGTTCCTGCAACGCCCGTGGCGGCAACGGCGGAAGGGATGAAGGAGAAGGGCCGGGGTGCGTAGGTCTAATGATGTGATAGTCACCGCCCGCTTGGGTCCCCGGGAAGATTCACCTGTCATCGCCGGCTCCGGTTTCGGTCGTGTCACGCTACCACAAAATCTTCGGAACGGTCAAAGGTGGAGGTCTACCGCGCCGTCCCGGGATGCCGTGGACAGCTACAGCAGTGTAGGAAAGATCATAGTGAAAGTCGGCGGGGATCCAGGCGGACTGTGACTTATTCGGTGAGAGGAGCGGGGTAGACGCACCTCTGAACCCCGGGAGAACACCTCTCCCAGGGTTCATGCTCGATGTGGCTCTTGGCGTGCTCTATCCAACAGACAGCACTTGTCGCAGCTACAGGTCGGAGCACCATTCGCGAACCTGATGCCGCCAGCAACCGACAGCGCGCTCGCCCAATCGCACTTATGCCGTCTTCTTTATCCAAGGCTTGCCCACTGGGAGGACATCCCTTCCGTAGACCTGCCGAAAAATCACATGGGCCATCATGTACCAGGCGAGCAGAGCGCAAACAACAAGATCAAGCGCCGTAATGACCAGCACCCCCTTCATGTCGGCCAGAAAAACCAGGTCGAGACCGATAAACCCGAGCAACAGCGTGAGAAAGGTGAGGACCATGGCCGTATGGATGGCGAGGGAGCCGATAAACATGATCGCCGTGTAGATGGTGAATGCGAACAGAAACCACCCAATGTCTGTGCCACCAACCTTGAGATGGGCCCCGATAAACGTATTCGGTGCACCCTGTAAATCCAGGAGGAGAAAGATGAATCCCAAGGCAAGCCAGAAAGCGCCGTAGGACGAAAAGGCGCTATACCCGAAGTTGCTCCCGGTCCTGAACTCCTGGAGTCCTGCAATCAACTGCGCAAGACCGCCAAACATCAAAGCGGTGCAGAAGACAACCCCGGTTCCCATCCAACCCAAGTTATGGAACTGGAGTAAGAGGGTGGTCGTGCCAAAGCCTGCCAAACCAACGACTGCCGGATTGCCCAATGTTTGTTCCGCCATAACCGTCTCCTTCGAGATAATAAGTTTTGAAGTCTGAGCGTTCTCCAAATGCTCTGCGGTTTCTATCCCAATATTGCTATCTCAGGACTGGGGGAATGACTTTCGCCTCCTTTTGTGCAGGGCTTAACGAGCAAGATATCGAACGGTTTTCGCAAACACGCCCGGTAACGACAGCTACCGTGAACCGATTCAAAACTTGCCGAACGCGCTCCCGACTCCCTAACCGGCAAACGGGATAGCAGCGCTTCCGGCGATTCCCATCCTGTCCCCTTTCGATCGTGGCTGAATGTACCGACGACCGGTCCCGTTAATTATTCTTTAACGCTGTCGTACCCGCGCGACATCAATGTGCCTGTCATATTTTTGTAGGACTGGGGACTATTTTTCTGTCAGGTATTGTCCTACAAAGGAGCACGGAATCGGCCCTGGCCCGAACGGCGCGCTCGCCGTCACGGCGAAGGGATTTGTTCCGGCGTGGTCATCGGCGGGTTTCAGGCTTGTAAAGGCCGGGGCGGTTACCGTAGCCCGGTGGGGCGGGAGAGAGGAGGTCGCCATTCGCTAACGCCTTCACCTGAAAAAAAGGGCGGCCCACCGGCCGCCCCCGAGATCGCCTACCTGCCCCCGGATTCGACTCCCTCTTACTCCACCACGTGAATCATCCCCACCATATTGCCGTGGCCGCTGCCGCAAAAGACGTCGCAGTGAAACTCGAAATCCCCCACCTTTTGCGGCGTGACCGGCACCCTGGCCGCCTTGCCGGGTTCGATGTCGGTCCGGATACCCAAGCCCGGACACTTGAAGCCGTGGAGACGGTCCAGGGAAGTGAATTCCAGCACGACCGGTACCCCCTTCTTGAGGGTGATCTCCTTCGGGTTGTATTCAAACCTCTTGGCCGTGACCTTGATCACCTCCTCCGACCCGGCCGCCAGGGCGGCGGCGCCAAAGGCGGCGATGACAAGGAGAATGATGCCCATAACCAGGACTTTCTTGGATAGCACTCTCATGTGACTGTCCTCCCGAATCTAGCTTTTCTGGATGGGATACTCGGTAATGACGTAATCCGCGGGTGCCGCCTTGGCCTCGATGCTCCGGAATCCCAAGTCTCTGTAGGGCTGGGCAGGGTCCCAAGGCAGGGGCGCGAGCCTGGGCTTGGATCCCGGAGCCGGCAACGGATACATGAGCCCGTGGGCGGCATGATGGGCGATGTGTCCGGTCATGTGGTGGTTTTCCTGGTGGATATGGCCGTAGAACACCGTGACGTTCTTATAGGGCATGAGCAGATCGATGGCCTTGTCGCCGTCCCGGGTTTCCCATTCCCATTCGGGGTATAGGCCGAAGAGGGGTCGGTGGCAAAGGACCACGATCCGGGACTTATCCCTGTTCAGCTTCTTCAGCTCCTTGGCCAGCCATTGCAGCTGCTGGTCGCCGAGGCTGCCGCGGGGGTCCGAGACGTTATCGAGGGCGATGAAATTCACCCCCTTATGATTGAAAGTGTAGTGGGTCTTGCCGACCACCTCCGTGAAGGCCTTGCCGTTGTCCACCGCCGCATCGTGCTCTCCCGGCATGAACTTGATATCTTTAACCTTCAGGCCTTTGACGATCTGCTTGAACTCGGCCAAGCGTTTGCGGCGCTCCTGGTCGTCGTCGGTGTCGTGAGTCAAATCCCCCGTAAAGACGATGAAATCCGGCTGACTCTCCAGACCGTTCACCAGAGCCATCGCCTTGTTCAACGTCCCAGCGAAATCGGGGTTCACCGCAGGGTTATTGAAGCCCCAGTGGGAGTCGGACATCTGGAGGAAATAGAACCCCCCCGGCATCTTCTTGTCAGCGGCCTTCTCGGCTGCATAGCCCAGCCGGTCGAGCCCGGAGACGACCACCAGGCTGATCCCCGCCATTTTCAAGAAGTCCCGTCTATCCATGGCTATCTCCTTTGCTCTGCGCAGTCTCAAGGTGCGAAAAAATCTTACGAAGAAGAGAACACCGAAACGGTTCTCGCTTAATCCGGGCCCGGCCTTGGCTCATTACGCAACGATCTATCTGAGCATGCCGTTCCCTCTCGCCGGCGAAAGAGCCTCCAGGGCCCTCCTGAGTTCCTCGAAGGCGGAGTCCTTGGAGAGAAAGCAGGAGGCGCCGGCCTGACGGAGAGTCTCTCGGTAACTTTCGTCGCATTGCATCGACAGGACGATCACCTTCACCTCGGGCATCTCGGCGGTGATGAGCCGTGTAGCCTCGATGCCGTCCATCTCTGGCATGACCACATCCATGATCACGACCGTGGGCTTCTTTTCTTGCGCCAACCGGACCGCCACGCGGCCGTTCTCCGCCTCGCCCACCACTTCGACCCCCAGCAGGCCCTCCAAAAAAGAGCGAAGGGCCTGCCGCATCGCGTCGTGGTCATCGACAATGAGAACCCGTATGTTCACGGCACCCCTGCCCAGTTGGTCCTCGGGACCATGGAAACCGGGTTTTCTAGCTCTCCGCGGGCCGCGGCTCCCTTTTTTCCCCAGCCCCGGGTGGAAGCGCTTTCCATGGGAAGGGAGAAGGGGGAGACCCTAACCCGAGGAAACGTCGGCATCGACGCCATCAATCTCTCTGTACCCGAATTGTTTTGCAAGCGAGGTTCTCATGGGCTCGGGCAAACGGCAAGGACGGCGAGCGGCTGGGTTTCAAGCAGCGCTGCACCCCAACCTGTCTGCCAGCGCCGACGCAAGCGATGCGCGGCTGGAGCACTCTCCACAGTGGCGACAGAGAGCCTCGGCCTCCAGGCGTTGCCCGGTGTCTAGAATTTGGTAGATCAAATAGAGCCGCTCCATCAGCCCCTGGTGCGGGCAGTACCCTCCGGCGAACGCCCTACAGGAATTGATGCGATCAACGATATGCATGGTTTGTCCCTCCCCCGGCAATGCCTGTAAGGGTAAAGCGAGGGATGGCGACAGGAGACTCGCACTTCTTCAACGGGCGGGCAGGCCCTTGCGCCGACGACGGGGATCGTCAACTCTGGCTTGCCTTCACCTCATCCACTGCCATCCGGTACAGGGTGACGAGCCTGTGCCGATTTTGATCCGCCGTCCGAGTCAGTTTCCCAAAATGGGCTCTCAAGAGAGTACTGGCCTCGGCCCAATCGCCCTTCAGGTCTTTAGGGTTCAGTCCACCTCCGCGGATGCTCCTTTTGTAGAGGTTAACCATGAACCTCTCCATCTCCCTCTCGACATCTCTGAACCGCTCCGCTCTTTCCATGATGGGAACTCCTCCTTGCCCAAGCACTTCTCGGTATGGTTACGGCTGGCCAGATTCCACGCCGATTCTCGCTCCGAACAAGGAAGGTCAGGCCTGACGAGCTGGATGACTCCCCGCCAACGGGTTTCCTATCCCCCAACGGGCAAGCTCCCGCGTCTTGCACTCGAGACAGATACCGTGAGACACGCGCTCGGTCCCTCTGCTGATCCCGAGATATCTCGAGCACCACGCACAGACTACGAGTCCGCTCTTCTGATCTCCCCGCCGCTGCTTCGCTATGCGAACTTCCATCACCTTTCCCCCAACGCCTGCTTCCTCGAAACACCGCTGATGTGACCGGCTTCTCGGTTTGACGGGAACTCCCTTGCGCCATCTTGGAGGAACTGGCGTCGCAAAGGAATACTGCGGAGAGAGTATTTTCGGGGAAAAAAGAGTGTATAAAGTGGGGGGCTGTTATGCGCCTTCGACAGGCCGTCTCGGCCAGCGCCTCCTTGCCCCAGCCGAGCCGCTCCAGCCTTCGGTTGACCAAACACGAGGTAACAGCCCCCGCCGTCTCTCCCGCTCGAGCAGACGTCCTGGGTCAGGCCGAAAACGTGGTTCGGGGGTACTCCGCGCGCCGAGAGGCGGCTAAAGAGAGATTTTGCTGTGGCGGACACGGTCCCGCCCAAGGGGAATCGGAGGTGGAGTGTGTGAGCCCGGCTGTGAGATCGCGGTTCTATTCGGACACCTCCGTGCTCCATAATTTCGGCCCTGCATCACTCCTCTACTCCATTACTCCGACATTCGCAGCCTATTCCATCAAATGCCTGAGCTCCTGCCCGTACTCCGTGTGCCGTAGCTTCCGGAGGGCCTTCTGCTCGATCTGGCGGATACGCTCCTTGGAGACCCGGAACCGCTTGCCGATGGTCTTTAATGTCTGATTGGGCTGCCCGTCGATCCCGAAGCGCAGCCTGAGGATCTCCCCCTCTTTGGGGGTGAGGCAGCTCAGAGCCTGCCGCGTCACGAGGGAGAGATCCTCTCTGCCCAAGACCTCCACCGGCGACACATCACCGTCGGTGGCGAGGAAATCGCTGAGCCGCTGCTCGTCGTCTCCCACCGGGGCCTCCAGGCTCAGGGGCTCTCGTGACATATCCACGACCTGCATCAGCCGCTCGACGGGGACCCCGCTGCGGGCGGCCACCTCGTGCACCGTGGGCTCGCG
>Ga0335070_10001302_pt1 | contig 28795 bp, 32 predicted proteins | sample Lox_Sample_13_FD_206722 | JGI IMG/M metagenome (GOLD analysis project Ga0335070, IMG submission 206722) | Soil microbial communities from Loxahatchee National Wildlife Refuge, Florida, United States - Lox_Sample_1.3 | ecosystem: Environmental > Terrestrial > Soil > Wetlands | place: USA...
TCACCGCTCACGTCCACCTGCTTCTCGTGGGCTTCATGCTGATGATGGTCATGGGGGTGGCGACCTGGATGTTTCCGCGGCCGGCCAAGGACGACCAGAGCTACCGGCCTGGCTTCGCCGAGGCGGTCTACTGGGTGATGACGGTCGCGACAGCGCTACGGGCGGGCGCCGAGCTCTGGGCGGGGCTCTCACCCGCCCCTGCCCTCCGGCTGGCTATCGCCGCGGGCGGCCTCGGCCAGCTCGCGGGTGCGGGCCTCTTCGTGGTGAACATGTGGCGTCGTGTGCGCATGCCGCCGGCCGCCGGCCCGCGCTGACGCGCGTTGGTGCTCCCTTCCTCATGGTCTCTCTCCCCTCCGGGGAGAGCGCCGGGGTGAGGGGTGCCTCTTCGCTTCCCGGTCTATGACGGACGTCATAGGAGCCCGTAGCCTCACCGCGTAGCGTGTGCCCAAGGAGGAAGCCACCATGGCTCACGAGTGCGGCTGTCACGCTCATGCTCCTTCGACGACCCGCGGAGCGGACGCAACCGTCACGCCGGACATGACGGTGGGCGATGTCGCGCAGCACGACGCCGCGACCCTGGACGCCCTCAGCCGCCCCGCCGCGGCGAAGGCGTGAGCGTGGCAGCGGACCGCCCCCAGGCCCTCGCCCGGCTGTCAGAGGCCGACGAGGTCCACCTGGATGTGCGCGAGGACATCCGCCGGGGCCAGGAGCCGTTCGCCAGAATCATGTCCGCGGTGAAGACGCTGGGCCCGGCGCAGGCGGTCGTCCTTCGCGCGCCCTTCGAGCCGGTGCCGCTCTACGCGGCGCTCGGCAAGCGTGGCTTTGCGCACTGGACCGAGCGGCGCGCGGCCGACGACTGGAGCGTGTGGTTCTACCGGGAGCCAGGCGCTTCGGGCGAAGCCGCCCAGAGCGATCGAGCGACCGCATCCGTCGACAAGGACCAGCTCGTTCTCGATCTGCGCGGGCTCGAGCCACCGGAGCCCATGGTCCGCGTCCTCGAGCGGCTCGACACGCTCGAACGGGGGCAGCGCCTCATCGTGCTCAACGGCCGCCGGCCTGTCTTCCTCTATCCCCTGCTCGAGGCGCGCGGCTTTGTCCACGACACGGAGGAGCTCGAGTCGGGTCTCGTGCGCATCGTGATCCGCCGTCAGGAAGTGACGCCGCCGTGACAGTCCCCGGGCAGGGCGTCGGCCGTGCCCCATCCGCGATGCTGCCCTTGTCCTATCTCCTCGCCGCCGCGGCGGCCTTCGTGCTGGCCTGTGTGAGCGTGCCGGCGCTCGCCGGTGACCTGGCGGGCCACTACTACCAGCCGCGCGTGGTCGCCCTCACCCACACCGTGACGCTCGGCTGGATCACACTCAGCATTCTGGGCGCCTCCTATCAGCTCATCCCCGTGATACTCGTGCGACAGGTCTGGAGTGAGCGGCTCGCGCGCTGGGAGCTCGGCATGCTGGTCACCGGCATCGCGGGCATGGTGGCCCACTTCTATCTCGGCAGGTGGCTCGGGCTCCTCCTGGCCTCCGTCATGGTTGCCGCGGGCATCGGGGTGCATATCGTCAACACGGCGCTCACGCTCAAGAACCTCGAACGCTGGAGCTTCACGGCACGACTGATCGCCATGGGCTTCGCGGGCCTCGGACTGACCGTGCTCTTCGGACTCCTGCTCGGCGCCGACCGCATCTGGAAATTCCTGCCCGGCGCGTTCTTCGCGACAATTCACGCCCACTTCCATCTGGCGCTCCTCGCTTGGGTGGCGCCCATGATCATGGGCGTCTCGGCACGGGTCTACCCGATGTTCATGCTCGCGCCCGAGCCGAGCGGCTGGCCGGAGAGTGTCCAGCTCTGGGGCCTCGCACTCGGGGTGCCTGTGCTGGTCGCCGGCTTGCTGGCCGCGCCCAGCCTCGTGGCTCCCGGCGCGCTGGCCGTGACGGCGGCGGCGTGGGCGCACGTCGTGTGGGTGTCGCGCATGGCGCGCGACCGCAAGCGGCCTGCGCTCGACTGGGGACTGCGATTCGTGCTGACGGGGGCGGCATTCCTGCTGATGGCGACGGCGCTCGGCCTCGCTCTGGCCCTCGGTCTGCTCTCAGGCCCACGCGTGGCCATGGCCTATGCCGCGCTTGCGCTCGGCGGCTGGGTCTCGACCACGATCGTGGGGATGATGCTGAAGATCATTCCATTCCTCGTCTGGTACCGGGTCTACAGCCCGCAAGTGGGCCGGGCTCCCGTGCCGACGCTGGCGCAGCTGGGCTGGCCCGCAGGCGAAGGTCTCGCGTACGGGCTCCTGACATGCGGATGGGCGGGCCTGGCGGCGGCGCTGGCTACTGGGTCTGCGCCTCTCATCGGCGGAGCCGGCATCGTGCTCGCCGCGGGCGCCGTCTGCTTCGCCGCGACGCTCGCCCGCACCCTGCATCACCTGGCTCGATGCGGCCGGCAGCCCGCCGCCACGGCGGGAGCACGCGCGGCATGAGAACCTTCGACCGCGCGCCTTTCATCGTGACCCGGGAGACCACGTGCGCCTGCGAGCCGGCCGGCACTGCCTCGCCCGCCATCGCCGGTTCCTCGGACGCGCCGACGAGGGAGCAGATCGTCCAGGCGCTGGGCGGTGTTCTCGACCCGGAGCTCGGCATGTCGGTGGTGGAGCTTGGGCTCATCTATGACATCGAGATCGTCAACGGCGCCGTGACCATCACCATGACATTGACGGCACCCGGCTGTCCCGTTCACGACGTCATGCCCGGCTGGATCCATCAGGCGCTCATGGCCGTGCCGGGCGTGGAGGCCGTGGACGTCCGCGTCACCTTCGATCCTCCCTGGACCCCGGAGCGGATCAAACTGGGGCGGGAGAACCGCGCGCTCTTCGGTTAGACCCTAGACCCTAGCGGCTCGGTGTCGATCGCGCCACCCTCAGACCACGCAGCAGAGCCTCGTGCGGGCCCCCGATCGCCTCGTCGCGGGCGACAATGACGCCGTCGGGGCTGAGCAGGGTGATGACGGAGGAGTGGTTGAAGTTGCCGTCGGGCAGCCGGCGGTACTTGATGCCGAGGAGCGCGGCGATCTCGCGGACCGTGTCCTCCGGCGCGCGCAAGAGCCGCCAGCGGGACTCGTCCACGTGACGGGCCCGAGCCAGCGCCAGCAGGGCCTCGGGCGTGTCGCGCCACGGATCGAGACTCACGAGGACGATACGGAGATCGGCTCTGATGCGAGGGGACAGCTCGCTCTCGATCCGCTGAAGATCGGCGATCAGGAGCGGGCATGCGTCGGGGCAGGTCGCGTAGAACATGCTGATCAGCACGGGATGCCCGCGGAAGACGTCCAGGCCGACCGGCCGGCCACGCTGGTCCACGAGCGACGCCGAGAGCGCATAGATGGAGTCTCCCCGAGGCGAGGCCGCCTCCATCGACTCGTGGCGATGCTCCTGCGCCGGCGCTGGGGGCGCGGTGGCCAGCCCGCCGGCCAGCAGGCCCGCGATGACGGCGATCGCCATGGCCCTCATCGTGATGCGGCCTCGGTGTCGCCCGCGCAGCGGAACCCGAGCGAGCGCGTGGTGTACCGTGCCTCGAGCGAGCTGCGGAAGGCCAGCCGCATGAAGCTCGCGTAGTCCTCGTTGTCTCCGGCGGTGAAGGCGCCCGTCCCGCAGAACGGGAGGCGGTCCGCGCTCTTGCCGCTCCGGCTGTCGCCCGAGACGAGCGTGCTGTTGTAGTCGAGGACCCATTCCCACGCGAGCCCGTGGAGGTCATGAATCCCCCAGAAGTTGGGCTGCCCCTGGCCTACAGAGGGCAGCTCCGAGGTCGCGGGCCTCGAGTACCAGGAGAGAATCCGCTCCCGGAAGCCGGGCTCAGCCGCGCCGTCCGGGCCTGCATCGCCGGCCGCCGCAGCAAATTCCCACTCGATCTCCGTCGGCAGCCGTTTGCCCTGGGCGCTGCAGTAGGCCTTGGCGGCGAACCAGCTGACGTGCGTCACCGGCTGATCGGGACGGGCGTCGGGTCCCAGCTCCATGGGTCCCGCCCAGTGGGCGAGGTAGCCGTCGTCGGCGAAGACGCGGCCGACGCGGTCGCGGCGCCAGCCGGCCTGGTGCGAGACAAAGCTCAGGAAGTCGGCATTGGTCACGGGCAGCCGGTCCAGCGCGAAGGCCCCGACGTCGGCCGTCGTCACGCCGGGCGCGGGCGAGTAGACGAGGCGGAGCACCCCCGGGCCCACGCGCGCCATGCCGCCGGGCGAGGCCGCGGGCACGCCGGCGCCCGCGAGGACGAGCGCCAGCGTGACGAGGGCCAGGTGTCGCATGGACTCAGTGGGCTGCCCCCGGCGGCAGCTTGATCTTGGAGCGGGTCGCCGTCACTTCGGCGGTGCTGACCTGCTCGCCCTGGTTGCCCCAGGTGTTGCGCACGTACGTCAGGATATTGGCGATCTCGTCATCCCGGAGCTGGCTCATCGGTGGCATCACCGAGTTGAACTGCTTGCCGTTGACCGTGACCGGACCGGTGAGTCCCTTGAGCACCACCTCGATCGACCGCTGCTTGTTGGCCATGAGGAAGTCCGACTTCGCCAGCGGCGGGAACACGTTCGGGAGCCCGTTGCCGTGCGGCTGGTGACAGACCGAGCACGTGCCCTTGAAGAGCGATTCCCCGGCCGCGATCTGCGTCTTGATGTCGAGCGTGCCCTTCTCGGCCGCGCTGGCGGCGGACGCGATGGCGGTCGACTGGGGCCCGGCCTTCTCGCTGATGTAGTCGGCGTCGACCTCCTTGCCGGAGTAGACGAGCTTGTTCTCGGGGCCGTCGACCTTGAGCATGCCGAGCGCGCCCTTGTTGAAGGTGCGGAAGATGGAGTGGTCCACGATGACATACGTGCCCGGTACCTCGGCCTTGAACTCCACGATGGCGGAGCCGCCCGCCGGAATCAGCGTGGTCTGCACGTTCTCCTGGTAGCGGGAGCCGCCCTCGTAGTAGACGCGGTCGAAGATCTCGCCGATGACGTGGAAGCTCGACACGAGGTTCGGCCCCCCGTTGCCCACGAAGATCCGGATGCGGTCGCCGAGCTTGGCCTTGAGCGCCTTGTCTCCGACCAGCGCGCCCTCCGAGCCGTTGAAGAGCACGTAGGTGGCGCGCTCGTCGATGGCCTTCTGCATGTCGAAGGGCTGCATGCCCTTCTCGCGGTACGAGCCCACCGTGTAGAAGTCGCCCTGCATGACGTAGAACTCGCGGTCGACCTTCGACAGGCCCTGGGGCGGCTCCACCAGGATCAGACCGTACATGCCGTTGGCGATGTGCATGCCGACCGGCGCCGTCGCGCAGTGGTAGACGTAGAGGCCCGGGTTCAGCGCCTTGAAGGTGAACTGGGACTCGTGGCCGGGAGCCGTGAAGCTGCTCGTGGCGCCGCCCCCGGGCCCCGTCACGGCGTGCAGGTCGATATTGTGCGGCATCTTGTTGTCTTGATGGTTCTGGAGATGAAACTCGACGGTGTCGCCCTGGCGCACCCGAATGAACTTGCCGGGCACCTGGCCGCCGAACGTCCAGAAGGTGTACTCGACGCCGTCCGAGATGGCCAGGTTCACCTCGCGGACCTCCAGGTGAACGACGACCTTCGCCGGATCACGCCGCGTGATTGGCGGCGGCACCTCCGGCGCGCTGGTCAGCACAGCCTCGATGGGTGCCCCCGCCTGGGCTGTGACGGCGGCCGCCGGCTTGGCTGGAGTCTGGCTCTGCGAGGATGCTTCCTGCGTCGACACCAAGAGCAACCCCACGCCCATGACGAGTGCCACCATGCCCAAGAGCCCGGTCAGGATCGATCGCGGCGCCATATGCTCTCTCCTTCTCGCGTTGCCTCAGTTCGGAAGCCCGTGCCGGCGACCATGTGCCGCCGCGCTCCGTGGCTCCATTTATACCGGGCAAGCCGAGGGGCCCACTATGAGCGGGATCATACGGGTCGTCGTCCGGGCCGCCGGTTTGACCTGTGGCGGAGCAGTACAGGTTCTACCGGCGGTTGCGGGAGAACCTGCTCTCGCTCGGCGAGGACAAGGCGCTCGACCAGGCGGCCGTCGCCGGGGATCCCGAGGAGGTCGCCGACAGGATCCGCCAGGACCAGGAGGCGCTGGGCATCGAGTTCATGATGGGCGCCTTCTCGCGCGGTGGCCTGCCCCACGAGAAGGTGAGCCGGTCGTTGAGGCTCTTCGGCGAGAAGGTGATGCCTCGCTTCGCCTAGCCTCGCTCGGGCGCCGACCAGAAGCGCTCGAGCTCGGCCGCGACTTCGGCGGGACGCTCGAGCTGCCACCAGTGCGAGCAGCCGGGGAACGACACGAAGCGCGCGCGGGTCTTCCCGGCCAGCCGGGCGCCGAATTCGACGGACGCGAACGGGTCCTTCTCGCCCCACAGGACGAGGCCGGGCGCCGACACGCGCCGCAGGTCATCCTCCCACTCCGACCCGGCGTTCACGGCCGATCGGTACAGATCGAGGATGCACTGCTTCATCGCGGCGTCGAGCCTGGCACCCGCCTTCGCCGCGTCCGCGGCCGGCACGCCCACCGCGACCAGCGCGGCCTGCATGGTCTCCGCGCTCATGCCCGCCATCACCTTCTCGCCCTTCCCGGGGGTCTGCCACGCCTGCGCGGCCTGATGCCACACGTAGTCCCGATCGAGCGGCGCCGCCCCTGCCGCCCAGCTCCGTACCGCGCCCGGCCGCACCGACACCGCGCGCACCACGAGGAGGCCGCCCCAGTCGTGCCCCACGAGGTCGATGGGCCCCGTCAGCGCCGCCAGCTCGGCGAGAAGCCAGTCGACATAGGCTTCCTTGGTGGCGCTGAACCCCTGCGGCCGCGGGCAGCCGAAACCCGGCAGAGAGAGCGTGACCACGTCCTTGCGCCGGAGACGGGCGATCACGGCATCCCACACCTGCTGGGTGTCCGGCACGCCGTGCACGAAAACCGCGGGCATGCGCTAGCCGCTCGCGCCGTATTTTTTCACGGCGTTGTTGATCACGCCGTCGGCCCTCGCCAGGTCCTCGGGCCGGATGACCGGATGGATCTCGATGGCGGCGTTGAAGGTCAGGAACCACGGCTCGGCGATGACCGGAATTCCGGAGGCGCCCGGCATCTCGTCCACCGGGATCGTGACCTCTAGCAGCAATCGCACATCTCACCTCCGACAGCGCTCGTTCAATATTGGCCAAGAGAAGAGCTGGCCCCCGACGACCGCCGTTAGAGGCCGGAGCACTGGCGCGAGTATACTCTGGTGTATCTAAGGGTGGCCATTGACGGTGCGGGCCAACAATCGTCAACATCACAGTTGTGACACACGGGACGTGGAGGGCTGAACGATGCCATCGCGAACCGTCCTGACCTACAGCGACTATGCGGCCCTGCCGGACGACGGGCGGCGCCACGAGCTGCATCGCGCTCTCGACGGGACGGTGTATACGCTCGCAGGTCGCCTGTCGGGCGAGCCGGCCGCTCTGCCACCCTTCAGCGACCTGATCATCGATCCCGAGTCGATCGGGAGCTGACTTCCCTCTCGGCAGCTTTGGCTGAAATCTAGCCGATTCGTTCGGCACGGGTGACGTCGAGAGGGTGGTCGATCAGCAGCTGCACGCGCTCGACGAAGCGCATCGTGTGCGGCAGGCCGGCGTGATCCTCGAACGCCGCTTCATTCTTCCAGCGCGAGTGAACATAGAAGAGCTGCGGGTCGCGAACCGACCGGAAAGCGTGAATGCTCAGGCAGCCCGGCTCCTCGCGCGAAGGGGCAAGCACGTCACGCAGCGTTTCTGCCACGGCGCCCTCGTAGCCGGGGCGAGCGTGAAATCGCGCAAAGATGAACAACTCCATCTCAAGAGGCCAATCGTTCCTTCGGCGCGACGAGCCTCTTACCTTTCGTTCGAGAGAACCAAGGTGCCGGCCGCCGAGAGCATGCCGCCCATGCCATTCACCAGCGAGACCTTGCAGTTGGGCACCTGGCGCGGGCCGCACTCGCCGCGGAGCTGGCGGGCCGCCTCGATGATGGGGAAGATGCCGTACATGCCCGAGTGCGTGTAGGAGAGCCCGCCGCCATTGGTATTGATCGGCAGCGAGCCGCCCGGTGTCGACTTGCCGCTCTCGAAGAAGTGGACGCCCTCCCCCGGCTTGCAGATGCCGAGGGACTCGAGCATGATCGGCGGTCCCGAAGTGAAGGCGTCGTAGAGCATGATGTGGTTGAAGTCTTTGTGGGTGACGCCGGCCATCTCGAAGGCCTTGGCCCCCGAGAGGCGCGTGGCCTCGCTGAAGGTCAGGTTCTTCATCTGCGTCAGGCTCACGTGCTCGGTCGCCTCACCCGCCCCGCGCACGTAGACCGGCTTCTTCGCGCAGTCCTTGGCCCGGTCGGCGCGCGTGAGCACCACCGCCCCGCCCGCATCGGTGACGAGGCAGATGTTCAAGAGGTTGAAGGGGTAGCACACGGGGCGCGAGTTGAGGACGTCCGCGATGGTGATCGGCTCGCGGTTGCGCGCCTTGGGATTGAGCGCCGCCCACTGGCGCGTCGAGACGGCAACCTGCGCCCACTGCTCGAGCGTCGTCCCATGCTCATGCATGTGGCGCGTCGTGATCATGCCGAACATGGTGGACGCGCCGCCGAAGCCGAAGGGGGCCTCGTACTGTCCGGGTAGCGCGGTGTCCCGCCGGGGTGTGACGCCCACACCCGATCGGCCCGACTCCCCGTGGCAGACCACGGCCACGTTGCACAGGCCGTGGTGCAGCGCAACCAGCGCATGGCCGACCATGATGATGAAGGAGCAGCCGCCCACCGTCGTCCCATCCACGTAGTGGGGCACGATGCCGAGCGCTTCGCCGATGGTGGCGGGCGAGTGCTGGCCCGCCGTGAAGATGCCGTCCACGTCGCTGATCTTGAGTCCGGCGTCCCGCACCGCGTTCCGCACGGCCTCCACGTGGAGCGTCAGCTGGCTCTTGTGCGGCAGCGTGCCCAGCTCGTCGCTCTCGTCCACGCCCACGATGCAGACGGAATTGCGCAGCTCCTTCATCGCGCACCTCCCGCGGGACGGAAGAGCGGCAGGGTGATCTCCTCGGTCTGCTTCTCGAAGACCACCTCGACCGGCATGTCACAGCGGATCTTCTTCGGGTCGGGCTCGATGCCGATCAGATTGGACATCATGCGCGGGCCTTCCTCCAGCTCGATCATGGCCAGCACGAAGGGCGGCTTGACCTTGAATGCCTTGTTGAAGCTCTGGTAGCCGATCTCGAAGGAGTGGAGCTTGCCCCGACCGCTCGCCTGGAACCACTCGATGTCGGAGGCATGGCAGTGTGGGCAGAGGACGCGCGGATAGAAGAAGGCGCGGCGACAGGCGCGGCAGCGGGGCAGCATGAGCTTCTGCTCGCGCAGGCCCTCCCAGTAGGGCTTGGCTTCGGGCGTGATGGGCTGTGGCAGCGGGCGCTCGAGTTCCATGGCTCTCCGTTCCGGTGCGAGGTTGGTGACGGACCCCTCGGAGAGTAGACAGGACGGCCCGTGAAATCAAGCGCCGCCTGCGCCCGGGTGGCTCAGCGGACCTGCCAGGCGATGACGGCGGCGCGCTTGCGGAGCGGAGCGATCAGTTCCCCGTCACGGCGCTCCAGCCGCTCGGACAGGAAGCGGCGGAGATAGGCGCGGGGCCGGTCGCCCTCGAGCCCCATATAGGTCATCCAGAAATCGCAGGCCTCCTCGAGGCTGTCGAAGGGCTGGTCGGAGGAGTACTCGATGGTGGTGACCTCGGGCCGGATACCCAGGCGCTCGAGCCCGGCCACGGTGTCGTCGGCGCGGCAGCGGTGCTCGTAGGGGCGTCCGAGGAGCGCCGGGTAAAGCTCGCGGTAGAAGAACTTGTCGTCGCCGGCTCGGGCGGGCATGTCCCGCACGAGGGCGACCAGCCGCCGCGCGACGCTCCGGGCGGCGTAGAGAAACGGCGAGTCGCCCGCGAGGAGCCCGCCCACATGGGCGCAGACGACGAGGTCGTGCGGGCGCACCGGCACCTCGCCCCACGCGGCCTCGATCACGGTGACATTGGCAAGTCCCGACGCGGCGGCTGCCCCGCGAAGTGAGCGGGCCATCGCGGCGGAAGGCTCGAGCGCCGTCACGGATTCGAGCCGCCGCGCGAGCGGCAGGGCCAGGGCCCCGAAGCCCGCGCCCACGTCGAGCGCGTCCCGGCACGCGTCGAGCGCAGGGCCCAGGGCCCCGAGCACGCGCGCGGCGTAGTCGCTGCGCTCGTCCGCGCGCCGGTACCACGCCACCGTCCTGTCCGTCCAGAACTCCGAGCGGGCGTCGCCCGGGCTGGGCCGCCCGCCGCGGCGAATGGCCGTGCTATGCTCCCGCCGATGTCGCTCCTGCTCCGCTGGCTTCATGTCGTGGCCGCCATCACCTGGATCGGCGGCATGCTGTTCCTCGCTCTGGTGCTGGTACCGGTGACGCGCCGCGAAGCCCCGGCGCTGCGCGCCCGCCTCTTCCACGCCGTGGGCGTCCGTTTCCGGACCGTGGGCTGGATCGCTCTCGGCGTGCTCGTGCTGACGGGCCTCGGCAATCTGTGGGTCAATCCCTATCTCCTGCCCTTGCCCCGCTTCCACTGGAAGCTCGGGCTCGTCGCGCTCGCCCTCGCGCTCGCCGCCGTGCACGATTTCGTGCTGGGGCCGAGAGCGGGCCAGCCCGGCGCCGATCCGTCCATCCGCATCCGCGCCTCCTGGGTGGCGCGGATCAATGTCCTCGTGGTTCTCGTGATCGTGCTGCTCGGGCTGTCCCTCCTCAGATAGCCGGCTCCGACTGGCGCAGCTCGCGGATCATCGTGTCGAGCTGGCGCGAGGTGTCCCGCGCGTACTCGTACAGGTGCTTGTGCATGAGCGCCAGCGTCACCGCCTGGCGCAGCGCCCGCGGGCGGCGGCACGCCGTCTCGAGAAACATCGAGAGCGTGAGCCACGACCGACGCGGGGAGGAGCGCAGGATGCACGTCCAGGCGATGCGCAGAAGGACGGCCACGTCGTCGCGTCGCGCGAGGACCCGGGAGCTGAGCAGCGTGCCCCGGTTCAGGATGAAGGCCATGGCCCGGCGCCGATAGGCCCGGTAGCCGTACAGGCGGCGGAGCAGATGCCGGTATCCTTCGTAGAGCTCGAGCCTGGACATGCCGCCGGGCACGATGTTCGTGAACACGAACTGGTCGCCCACCGACTCGGCGATGAGTCGCCCCGCCAGCTTCAGGCGCGCGTGGAGCGGCGTCTTCGGCAGGGCGTTCAGCATGCCCGTCATCGAGATGGGAATGCGCGCCTGCTGGATGAAGCGGAACTGCTCTTCGAAAATGGAGGCGTCGTCGCTGTCGAAACCCACGATCATGCCCGCCATCACCTCGATGCCGGCGGCCTGGATGCGGTGGACGGAGGTGACGATGTCCTCCCGCGTGTTCTGCGTCTTGTTCGACTCCTGCAGGCTGGCGGCCCGCGGCGACTCGATGCCGACGAACACCGTCGTGAAGTGCGCCCGCTTCATGAGCGCCAGGAGCTCGTCGTCCTGGGCGACGTTGAGGCTGACCTCCGTCATGAATTCCATGGGATAGCCGCGGGCCAGCTGCCAGTCGCCGAGCGCCACGAGCAAGGCCTTGGCGTCTTTCTTGTTGCCGATGAAGTTGTCGTCCACGACGAAGATGTTGGCCACGCCGAGCGCGTGAATCGCCTCCACCTCGGCCAGCACCTGGGCGACGGACTTGGTCCGCGGGCGGCGACCGTACATCACGATGATGTCGCAGAACTCGCAGCTGTAGGGGCAGCCGCGGGCGAACTGGATGGCCATGCTGCGGTAGCGGCGCACCTTGAGGAGATCGAAGCGGGGCAGCGGCGAGTCCAGCATGCTGGGCTTCTCGTCCTGGCGATACTCCGCCTGCCACGCGCGGTCGGCGTAGTCCTGGAGGAACCGCGGCCACGTGTACTCCGCCTCGCCGACGAAGAGCACGTCCACCTTTCCGCGCAGCTCCTCCGGGCACAGCGTGGCGAACGGCCCGCCCGCCGCCACGAGCTTGCCTCGGCGCCGGAAGGCCTCGGCGATCTCGAAGATCCGGCGCTTGTGCACGGCGAAGCCCGTGACGCCCACCAGATCGGCATCGGTATCGAAGTCGATGTCCTCGACGTTCTCGTCGCAGAGGACGACCTCGTGACCGGCCGGCGTCAGGCCGGCCACGGTCGGCAGCGCCAGGTTGGGAAAGACGCAGCGCTTGCCGAGGCTCGGCAGGACGCGGTCGAAGGTCCAGAACGATTCGGGGTTCTTCGGGGCGATCAGGTAGATTTTCAGCTGTCGCCTCCGCTCGCGTTCCAGCTCCTCGCCGACCGCCGGTAGCCGGGACAGTTGACGTACCGTCCGTCGCTGCACAGCGATGCCAGCTCGGCCTCGGTGGGCACCCGCACCCGCCCATTGGGCAGCCGGCAATAGATAGCCGCCGGACCCGGAAAGCCACCGGCCCGTCGTCCAGATCGTGGCATCAGGTTCGGACAGGGCGTCTCGTCAAGGTCGATACACAGTTTCATGGCGCCTCCTCCTGGACCCACCTCGGGGTCTGTGAAAGTCACGACGGCTCAGACCGAGGCTCCCTGCCGAGGCCGGTCCTCTTGTACCAGAACGGCCTCGTGCCCTCGACCTTCTCGTCCTCGTATTCGGCTCCCGCCACCTGCCAGTCACCGCATCCGCGGCACACGTCCGGCAGGCTCGACCAGCGGTGCTCGCGGTGCGGCTGCCGCACGGCCTCACCGAGACGTCGCCACGCCTCACGGATCGTGAGATCGCGGATACTGCCGACAGAGAAGCGGCCCTCGTAGTCGACCGCGCAGGTCACGACGGCGCCGTTCTGGTGGATGGCCATCGTGTTATTGCCCCACGGGCACGCAATCCGAAACGGCGCCGTGCGATCGATGGTCTCCGTTCTCACCGTGCCGGTCGCGGTCCACTCGAGCATAGGCCGCACCTTCACCTCGGCGCCCCGCGTTTTCCAGTACCGGCGAAACGCGTCGATCTCATGGGCGTTCTCCTTCATGACCGAGAACTGCGCGATGATCACGGGGTATTGCTGCCCGCTCTCCGCGCGCCGACGGCAGAGCTCCTCGATGGCCGGATACACAACGTCCCACTTGGCCTTCGCCCGCACACGCTCGAAGGTTTCCGGCGTCAGACCGTCGAGGCTCAGGATGAACCGCCGCAGGGAGGAGCCCAGCACCTTGTCGATATTGCCCTTCCGCCCGAGCAGGGTACCGTTGGAGTTCAGGACCACGTTCCGGCATCCGCGTCGGGTCGCATGATCAAGCCGGTCCCACAGCTCGTCGCCAAGGATCAGCGCCTCTCCGTAGAACGTCGGCCAGAGCTCACAGTCCGGGGCGTCTCGCCCGACTTCTTCGACGATCTTGTCCCAGAGATCGCGGGCCATATGCCGCTGTCCGCGGATCATTTCGCGGTGCGAGCAATGGATGCACTTGAGGTTGCAGTAGGACGTATTTTCAACGACGAGCTGGGGCGGGAAGGCATGCTCGACAAGCGCGCCCTCGATCGCCCGAAGCTCGCGGACGCGCTCCGGGTCCTGGAGGTGGCTGGTGAGTCGCGCGATCGGCGTCAAGCGTAGGCCTCCGTGTCTCAGCCGGCCAATGCCGCGTGCAGTCGCTCGAGCGCGGCCTCGGCATACGGGATGGAAGCCTCCCGGCCCTGATCGTCCAGGACCGCCGCGAACTCGCGGGCGAGCTCCCGCTGGGCGACCTCGTCCAGCACGGCGTCCGCCAATGGGAAGAGCACGCCGTTCTCCTTGTCGATGTGCTCACGGAGCAGCGAGACATACGCGCGCACCCCCGCGGCGCGCGCCACCGGCTCGGGAGCCTCCATGGCGCGGATCAGCGCGCGGCCCCGCTCGTGCTCCTCGAGCATGACGCCGATCGGGCCGCCCATCGAGGGCACGCCGGCCTTGACCATGGCGGGAAACAGGAAGGTCTCCTCCTTGGCGTGGTGGTTCCTGTCGGCGAAGCCGCGAAGCCACACGATGATCTCGAGCCACCACACTTCGGGCAGCACCGTGCCGGCGGTGAGGCCCCGCGCCGCCGTCTCGAGGAGGTCGAGCGCGCGGAGAATGACCCGGTGCTCTTCGCGCAACACGTCGGTGGTCGCCATCGTGGATGGCATCATGACCGCACCTCCCGCTCCATCTGGACCATGGGCCCGTGGCGGAAGCCCAGCCGCGTGAAGAACTCGCGAATGTCCGCCTGACCCAGGTCGATGAGCGTCGCCACTTTCGTGATGGAGCGGAGCTCGCTGCCACTGTCGAGGAAGCGCTGGAGCAGCGCGTGCCCGATGCCGCGGCCGCGGTAGGGCGGGTCCACGCCGATCAGGTCGACCCAGGCCCTCGGCTCCGCGATGCCGAACTCGCTCTCGCTGACCCAGCCGAAGAGGAAGCCGGCGATGCGGCCGTCCGTCTCGGCCACCAGTGACATCCACGGCGGCCGGAGCGCGGCGATCTCGAGCCGGCGCTGCCAGTAGTCCTTGCGCGTGTGGCCGGAGAGCTTCTCGTCGATACGCACGAGCGCGTCGAGGTCCGACGGCTCCGCCGGGCGAATGGTCACGTCCTGCCTGCTCATGGCTGTCTCCTCGCCCTCAGGCGGCGACCGCTGCCGCGGCGGTCTTGCGGTAGCGCTGGAGCCCCAGGAGCGCGGCGCCGAGCGCGGTGGTGTACTCGGGGCCGTCGGGCACGTTGATCTGGACGCCCAGCTTGTCCCTGAGCGCGACGACCATGCCCTCCTGGCGCGCGACGCCGCCGATGAAGGTGACGGCCCCGTCCATGCCCACGCGCTTCAGGAGCGAGAGCGCCCGATCGGCCAGCGAGTTGTGGATGCCGCGCAGGATGTTCTCGACGGCGATGCCTTCCGAGACGTGGTTGATGATCTCGGACTCCGCGAGCACCGCGCAGACGCTCGAGATGGCCTGCGGCCGCTTCGCGCCGAGCGACATGGGCCCGATGTCGGCCACGGTTACCTCGAGGTACTTGGCCGCCCGCTCGAGGAAGCCGCCCGAGCCCGCGGCGCACTTCTCGTTCATGTGAAATTCCTTGACCTTGCCGCCGTCGCGCAGGCGGATGGCGCGCGAGCATTGCGCACCCACGTCCAGGACGAAGCCCGCCTCGGGGAAGAGCGTGGCGGCACCGCGGGCGCCGCAGGTCAGGTCCGTGATCTGGATGTCGCGGAAGGGCACCGCGTAGCGCCCGAGCCCGGTGGTGGCGACGTAGCCGACGGCGTCCGCTCCCACGCGGGCGCACGCGGCCTCGAGGGCCTCGCGCGAGACCTTCTCGAAATCGGCCTTGGTCTTCGTCTGACCCCGCCCTTGGACGGCGCCCGCCTCGTCGACGATGACGCACTTGGTCGTCCCGGATCCGATGTCGATGCCGGCTACCAGCATGGCTAGGTCCTCCCCGCGCCCTCGGCGACATGCTCGCCGCGGGACCCTGCCTGGGCGCGCTCGAGGGCGAAGAGCGCCGCGCCCAGCGCGCCCATGAAGTGTCCCTCGGCGCTCACGTTGATCGACGTGCCCAGGACCTCTTCGAGCGCCCTGACCATGCCGATATTCAGCGACACGCCGCCCGTGAACGTGACCTCCTCCTCGACGCCGACGCGGCGGACCAGGGACATGGTCCGGGTCGCGATGGCCTTGTGGACGCCGCCCAGGATGTCCTCGATGGTCTTGCGCTGGGCGAGGTAGGACATGATGTCGCTCTCGACAAAGACCGTGCAGACGGAGGTGAGCCGCACCGGGACCTTGGCCTGGAGCGCCAGGGGCCCGATCTCGTCGAGGCCCACGCCGGTCACGTCCGCAGCGGCCGAGAGAAAGCGGCCGGTCCCGGCCGCGCACTTGTCGTTCATCGAGAAGTCCGCGACGGAGCCGTCGGATCCCACCTTGATGACCTTGGTGTCCTGCCCGCCCATGTCGATGACGGTGCGCGTGGCCGGGAAGAGCGACTGCGCGCCGCGGGCATGGCAGGTGATCTCGGTGATCTGCGCATCGCCGAAGAGGATCTTGTAGCGCCCGTACCCCGTGCCCACGACATAGCCCACCGCCTCGCGCGGCAGCCCCGCCGCTTCGCCGGCTTTCACGAAGGCGTTCTCACCCGCCCTCGACACATTGGCGCCGGTCGGGATCAGCGCGCGCGCAACGATGGCGCGCGACTCGTCCACGATCACCGCCTTGGTCTGGGTGGAGCCCACGTCGACTCCCGCGCCGTAGATCATGGCAACCTCCTCGACATCTTGAGTCCTGTCACGGTGATGGGCCGGAGGAAGCCGGCCCGCACGACGAGCTCGCCCTTGACGTGAATCTGGCCGGCCAGCATGCAGAGCCCGGCCAGCGCCGCCGCAGGCGCAGCCAGCCCGGGCGAGGCCAAGGCCAATGCCAGCGCCGCCAGAGGGAGCGCTCCGCCCAGGCCGGCGGCGACACGTCCGGCCGAGCCGTCGCGAAGTGAAGCCGTCGCCTCCCTGAAGGCATGACCCGCGGGCGTGGCGACATAGGCGCGGCCGGCCCAGAACCCGAGGATCAAAAGCCCAATGCTCGCCAGGAGGACGGCCGGGGAGACGGCGCGACCCGAGAGGACCTCGAGCAGCATATAGGCGCCCGAGCCGGAGACCGCGGCCGAGAGCAGGAACAGCCACGGCATAGTCGGCACGTCCCAGGCCGCGACGCCGCGCGACCGGCTCAGGATGAAGCCTTGGGCCAGCGCCAAGAGCACCGCCGCCACGAGCGCCGGGGCGCGGAGCATCCGGTGCGGGTAGAGAATGTCGGCGAAGGCCAGGAGCACGAAGGCGCCGCCTATCCAGAGCTCGCGCGACATCCACGAGGTCCGCACCTTGAGCAGCACGCGCGGGCCGCGCAGTGGGCGACCCGCCTCGGCGGCAACCGCCGCGAATCCCGCGAGTACGAAGAGCGGTGCGAGCCACGAGCAGAGCGTCACGGCCGGGGCCCGCTCGAAGCCCGCAGTGAGCACCGCAGTGCCATAGAGCCCGGCGCCGATGCCGCCCAGGGTGAAATTGGCTACGGCGGGCCAGCCCCAGAGCCGCTGGCGCTGGGCGGGAATCAGGTCGACCGGAGGCGTCATCTCACCGGTGCGCATGGCTCAGTCCACCACGTAAAAGACATTGGGCTGCGTGCCGCACTCGGGCATGAGCGGCTGCGCCTCGCCTTCGGACAGCTGCTTCGACACGGCGCTCCCCGAATCGTCGAGATCGCCGAAGACGATCGCGTTCGCGATGCAGGCGACCGAGCACGCGGGCGTGGCAACCGGATCCACACCCGGAGTCAGACCCTGAGCGAGGCCCGCGTCCACGCGCTCCTTGCAGAAGGTGCACTTGGTCATGACGCCGTGGCGCTCGGGCCTCGCGTCGGCCGCCTCCGATTGCGTCGGGGCGTCAAAGTAGCCGGTTGCCTCGTGGACGAGGTGCCGGGCGTGATAGGGACAGGCCATGGCGCAGTAGCCGCAGCCGACGCACGCGTTGTATTCGACCCAGACGATGCCGTCCTCGCGCCGGCGCGAGGCGCCGGTCGGGCACACGGGCACGCAGGGCGGCTCGGCGCAGTGCATGCACTGCATCGGCAGGAAGACGCGGCGCACGTCGGGATACTCGCCGACTTCGCAGTCGGCCACGAAGCGCCACGCCGTCCCCGCGGGCAGCCCGTGCTCCTGCTTGCACGCGATAGTGCAGGTCTGGCAGCCGACGCACCGCCTCGTGTCGATGATCATGCCCCAGCGAGACATCAGAGACCCCGGACGAAGATCTCGCCGAGCGCGAGGTCCGGATTGGGAGCGGGCGGGCCCGTCGGAGCCCAGACGGCGCTCGGCGCGGCGGCCGGGACCGTCACAGTTCCGGGCGCCCGGCGGATGGCGACGGGGACAAGGTCGGCGCCCGAGCCCGTGGCATCGGTCAGCGCCAGGTCCATGCTCGCCACCTGGTTCAGGTTGGGCATCCCGAGATCGCGCGCGAACGGCGTCGCCCAGTGGCCGAACTGCTGGAGGATCACGGCCACGTCGGGCCTCACGCCTTCGCGCAGAATGGCGCGCCCTTCCGTCCTACCCGTCGGCGACTCGATCTCGATCAGATCGCCCTCGGCGATGCCGAGCCGCCGGGCCGCGCCGCGATTGAGCATGACGCCGAAATGCCCACGCACGTGGCGGGCGACATCGGCCAGGATGGGCAGCGAGACATTGGAGCCCCAGGAGTACTGCATGCTGCGGCTCGTGAGGAGCCAGAAGGGGAAATCGCGACCGTCCTTGCCGTGAATGGCCGCGGCTCCCCGCCAGATCCCGGGAAAGTCCTTCCACTTGGGCAGCGGCTGGTACTCCTCGAGCTGGATATTCCACCACGTGATACCTCGCTCGTGCAGGCGCGAGCCCAGCTCCTCGCCCATGCGCTTGATCCGCTCCTGGTAGGGCAGCTCGTAGCGCAGGCCCTTGGCCGCCATGGTCGAGTGGAGGAAGTACTGCTTCGTCTCGAAGGGCACGAAGAAGGCGCCGTGGCGCTTGAACCACTCGAGGTCGCGCTCCTCCGCTCCGCCCGTCAGCGAGCGCGTCGCCGCCCGGCAGACGCGGTCCCAGATGTCGGTTGCGGCGGGCCGCGAGGCGCCCGACAAGGTGTGGTCGTAGCCGGGCCCCTTGAGAGGCACCGTGGTACCCGAGCCGCGATTGAGCGCGGCAAGATACTCCCCGAGGAGGCCGGTGCGCGCCGCGAGCTCGGTCGCGATGTCGGTGAGATCGCGGACGTCGCAGGGCGAAGCCGCCGCGGGCTGGCGAAGCGCCCAGCCGGTGTGCTGCCAGTACTGCTCGATGTACTTGGTCCCGCCGACACGGTAGAGCTGGAGCGACTCCAGGTCCGTCGCCTCGGGCAGGAGGAGATCGGCGTACCAGTTGGTCTCGTCCTGTGTATAGGCGAACGCCGCGACGAAGGGGAAGCGCTCGAGCTCCCGCTCGATCCGCCCCGTCTCCCAATTGGACACCGCCGGATTCGTCCGGTAGATGATCCAGACATCGGGCAGCGTGGGTGCCGGCCAGTGCTCCGGCGGGCTGTCCATGAAGAGCCACGGCAGGTGCGCGGGACCGAGCGCCGCCGACCACGGCGAGTTGCCGGCGAGCGGCACGAGGGTGCGGTAGGCATTACGGATATGCGGCGAGCCCTTCCACGTGTCCTTGCCCGTTGGGTTCAGCGGCTGCTCCATGAAACCGTCCGGCCCCGGCTTGACGGAGTCGAGCCGGTTCTGCGCGGGCCGGTTGAGCCTCACCGTGGTCCCGAGGATGCCGCCCGGCACCTCGAGTGCGCCGACGAGAGCGGCCAGCAGCGTTCGGGCCCAGCAGCACTCGTAGCCTCCCCAGCCATTCGTCACCGTCTTGCCGAGGAGCACCGCGACCGGCCGGTGCGGGTACCTGATCCCGTCGATCTCGATGGTGGCGCCCACTCGGGCGTGCACGAGATACTCGCGGGCCAGCCTGCGGATGGTCTCGGCGGGAACGTCGGCGATCCCGGCCGCCCACTCCGGCGTGTACGGCGCGACGTGATCGAGCAGGAGCTGGAAGGCGGGGCTGACGCGATCGGCGACCGTCCGCCGCGTCCCGTCGCCGCTGATCTCGACGCCCGCGGCGATGTACCCGCCCTCCATGGCCGGGCGCACACAGCGGGCATCGTCGAAGGGCACGGGCCTTTCCCGGTCCAGATCCCAGACGAGCGGCTTGTGGCTCGCTGGGTCGCGCAGGTAGTAGCCGCCGGGCGCGACCAGGTAGGGCGAACTGGTCATCCGCTCGAGGAAAGGCACGTCGCAGACCGCGCGCCAGTCGTGCTCGCGGAGGACGGCATGCAGGATCGCGAAGAGCACGGCCGCATCGGTCTTGGGCTTCACGGGGACCCACTCCTGCGCCCCGGCCGCCGTGATCGACATATGGGGCTCGCACTGCACCCAGTGGAGCCCGCGCGCCCGCGCCTCGGCGTGACGGAACACGCCGGTCACGCCGCCCGAGGCGTCGCCGTTGTAGCCGAAGGAGAGCACGTAGTCGCAGCGCGGGATGTCGGCGGCGACGGTGAAGGCACGGTGCCAGAACTCGCCGTACAGGTGCTCGGAGTGATAGCATTTCACGCCCTGCCCGCTGCCGATACCCTGATCGACCGGCCCCCACGCGGCCAGCAAGGCGGCGAAGGTGCCGAGGTAGGCCGGCGCGATGCCGCCGGAGCCGAACGTCACCGCGAGCCGAGGATAGCCGCTCTCGTCGCTCAGGCCCCTGGCGCGAATGCCGTTCAGCTTGTCCGCCAGGAGGCCGAGAGCTTCGTCCCAGGAGATGGGCTTCCAGCCCGGGTCCTCCCCGCGCGCCTTCTTCGGGTTGGTGCGCCGGAGCGGGGTCTGGATGCGCGCCGGGTTGTAGAGCTTCTGGACGAGGCCATAGGCGCGGACGCAGACCTTGCCGCCCGCCGGATGCGTGTCCGCCACGTCGCAGTTGGGCTCGACGCCGACTGCGACCCCGTCCTTGACCACGACCTTGAGCAGGTCGGGGCCCGCCACGCACTGATAGCAGTAGGTCGGGATCCTCTCTGTCGTGCTCATCGCCCCGCCGCTTGTCGTGAGTTGCTCGCCTCGCCTGCGGCTGCAGCTCGCCCACCCACGAGCTTCTTATGTTCAAGGGACTCGAAGAAGGCGTCGATGCGGTTCTTGATCTGGGCCTCGGCGTAGTAGCGCGGGTCCTCGAGGTCGGATTCGACCATGAGCGTGGGCACGCCGAGCTCGCGCGTGAAGTAGTCGCGCATGTCTCCCTGGCCGGCGGAGAAAAGCCGGCAGGACTTGATCGAGTGGATGATGAGCGCGTCGGCCTCCCACTCCTCGACGTAGCGCTTGATCTGCGCGTAGCGCGCCACGATGGAGCGGTTGGTCAGGTTCTCGCTGAGCATCTGCTCCGCGATCGACTCGAGGGGCCGCCGTGGATCGTGGCGGAAGCCCCATTCCCAGATGCCGCCGACCGTCGAGTACGTGGACTGGACGGCGACGGCGCCCCACTTCGCGAAGAGATTCCGGAAGCTCTTGTAAAACGGGTACGGCGGCGGCCCCTCGACCACCGTGCGGAAGCGCTCCTCCGACAGCGGCCCGGATCCCTGGGCAACCAGGCTCTCGAACTCGGCCACCGCGGCGTCGAAGAACTCCGCGCCCTCGCGCATCCCGCGCAGCACGTTGATCGGGCCCATCATGTTGATGGCGTCGAAGTAGGCGTCGAAGGGCGCCGGATGACGCTTGCAGAGCTCCTTGGCGCGGGCGTAGCCCTCCTCGGCGCGCGCGGCGTAGGCCAGGATCTCGCGCAGCTCGTCGATGTCGAACTTCTTCCCGGACACCGACTCGCAGAGCGCGATCAGCTCCTTGAGCTGGGCGACGACGTAGGCGATATCGGCTGGGCTCGGCTCGGCCGTGCGACAGAAGGGAACATCGAGCATGAAGAGCTTCGAGCCCGAGACGTCGGCGAGGTGCTCGAACCACTTGACGTAGACGTTGCAGCCGACGTAGTTGCACACCGTGATGGTCGGGAATGGAAGCGGCTTGCCGGGTCCCATGCCGCCTTCGAGGAACAGGCCGATGTCGGCCTTCACGTAGGCGCAGTTGTCGCTGGAGTAGCCCGCCTGCTCCGCCTTGAGGATCAACGGCAGTGACTTCTTCCTGATGGCGTTCTGGAGCGCGGTCACCTCGGGGAACATGGGCAGGATGTGGCAGGCGCGCAGCAGCTCGACGCAGTTGCCCGAGATCATGAGCGCGCCCGTGGGCACGCCCTCGGCCTCGGCACGGGCGAGCTCCGCCATCCAGGCCGACATGAGCCGGCGCGAGTGCTCGTGCACCTGGCCCTGGTAGTTCCGCTCCGTGACTGGAGTCGCCATCTTCATCTCCCTCCCTTCTCTCAGCCCTCGCCTCGCCGTTCGAGGCGAGCGTCTCGGCTCGAACGGCGACCCTCTCCCCCTTCGGGGGCGAGGGAGTCAAGAGCGTCTAGTCGAAGAGCATCGATTCGACGAAGGTCTCGATCTCGTTCCGGGTGCGCTCGAAGGTCCACATCTTCTCCTCGAACTCCACGAGAAGGTGCGGCACGCCCGCTTTCTCGAGCCCCTGCTTCATCAGCACGTAGTCGAAGAGCGCGGGCTCGCAGAACTTGGCGGGCATGAAGATGACGGCGTCCGCCCGCGCGCGGCGCACCTTCTCGATGAGGCCGACGGAGCGGTGCTCGCGGCCTTCGTGCCTCGTCGAGGAGGGCTGGGCCTGGTTCACGTAGGCCACGCCGAGCCGCTCGAAGGGATCGCCGTCCGTCGCGACGTCGGAGGTGAACCACCGCCAGCCCAGCATGAGGTCGTCCTCGACCACATAGCAGCCGGCCTCCTCCAGCACTTCGAGGAGCCCCAGCGGCGGCTGCTCGCAGAAGGCGCCCTCGATCACCACACGCAGCCTGTCGCGCGGCCGCGCGGTCCTCAGCGGGATGTGGTCCACAAGCGTCTGCACCCATGCGATACCGTCCTCGGGCGGCGCCATGGTCAGCGCCCGGAGCACGGTGTAGAGCTCCACCGTCGAGAGCTTCTGCGGCTCGGCAATCCGGAGCGCGTAGAGCCCCCTCACGCCGGCCCGGAGTGTGTTGTAGGTTTCCACGCTCTTGGCCAGCGCCGTCGGAGTCGCGCGGAGGCCCCAGGAGTCCTCGAAGCGGACCGCCAGGCGCTTGAGCTCGGCGGCCATGTACGCCGCGACGGCGGGTGATGTCGAGTTCTGGGGCAGGTGCAGGTACTCGACGAGGACGTCCCCGAAGTTGCGCTGGTAGATGCTGGAGAGGTTGCGGGCGACGTCGCAGATATTGGAGAAGACGAAGCCGTCCACGCCCTTGACGACTCCCTGGAAGCCCAGCTCGAGGCTCGACTTGGCGATGGAGCACACGAAGGACTGAAAGCGCGCGTCGGCGTGCGTCAGCTCGACGGATGTGCCGCCGCCAAGGAGACCCAGCGGCAGCATGCCGGCCGCGTGAATCACCTCGACCGGGGCCCAGACGGGATAGGAGGCAACGGCGCGCCCACCCGCGTGCCGCTCCTTCCAGCGCTCCGCGACCGCGCCCAGGGGCTGGCCCACGAGCTGCCGACACTGATCGAGGACCTGGTCGACCGTCATGTCGGCCTCCTGGTGTCGGTCTCCTGGAGATCGGCGCCGCGTGGCGCGGCCTCCAGGAAGCCGTAGAGGAAGAGCGCCCCCACCTCGGACGCGAGCACGCGGGCGTCCTCGCGGGATCGCAGGAAGGGGCGGGTCGCGATGCCGTTGAGCATGCCGAGAAGCAGGTTGGTCGCCGAGAGCAGCTCGTCGCCGGAGCGGCCGTGCGGGTCGAGCTCACGCAGGACAGCCAGGCCGCGCGTGAGATACGACTGCCGCTTGGCCGAGACCTCGTCGCGGCGAGAGCCGGAGAGGAGCTCCCAATCGCGGTTGATGATCTTCAGCGCCGACGCGTGACGGAAGCCGAAGTCGAGGTGGGTGCGGATCAGCGCGAGGAGCCTGAGCTCGGCGGTCCGCGCGTCGGCGAGCGCCTCGTCCAGCTCTTCGATCAGGCGGTCGAGCGAGCGATCGAGCAGGAGGAAGAGCAGCTCGTCCTTGCCGCCGACGTAGTGGTAGAGCCCCGCCAGCGATAGGCCCGCGGCACGGGCGATCTCTCGGATCGAGGCCTGGTGAAAGCCCCGCCGCGCGATCACGTCGCCCGCCGCCTTCAGGATGCCCTCGTACCGCTCGCCGATCGCCATCCCGAACCTCCAGCCGAACCATTGTTCGGTTGGCGGTCAGGCTAGGCGCTTCGGTCAGGCTTGTGAATCCGGCGGATGCTTCATTTATCTAGTGCAAACGGCCCAGAGGAGGGGCCTGGACACTCAATACGGGCGGGCCTCGCGTCCCATCAGCTCGCGCGTGATGATGGTCTTCATCACTTCCGCGGTGCCGTCGCCGATCTCGAGTCCGATGACGTCGCGCATGCGCTGCTCGAAGGGCAGCTCGTCGGTGTAGCCGTAGTGGCCGTGAAAGAGCAGGCACTGGTGGATGGTCTCGACGGCCAGCTTCGGCCCCCACCACTTGGTCATCGCCGCTTCCTTGCTGTGGCGCTGGCCCCCGTCGGCGAGCCAGAGCGCGCGATAGCAGAGCCATCGGCAGGCGTCGATATGCGTCGCCGCCTCGGCGATCCTGAACGACACGCCCTCGAAGGTCGCGAGCGGCTTGCCGAAGGCGCGGCGCTCCTTGACATAGGTCATGGTCTCTTCCAGCGAGATCTGGGCGACGCCCAGGCAGGCCAAGGCGATGCCGACGCGGTTGTAGTCGAAGCCCTTCATCACCTGGTAGAAGCCGTGTCCCTCGTCGCCCAGCCGGTGCGAGAGGGGGATGCGCACGTGGTCGAATGAGAGCACGGCGCGTCCGACGGAGTGCGAGCCCATGTCCCGCAGCGGGCTCCGCGACACGCCGGGCAGCCCGAGGGGCACGAGGAAGGCCGTCACGCCCTTGGCGCCGCCGGTACCGGTGCGGGCGAAGAGCACGGCGGACTGGGCGACCATGGCCAGGCTGATGCCAGATTTCTCGCCGGTGATCACGTAGCTGTCGCCATCGCGCTCGGCGCGGCAGGCGAGATGCGCAGCATCCGAGCCCACGCCGGGCTCGGTCAGCGCGAGCGCGATGATTTCCTCGCCGCGGGCGGTGGGCGGCAGCCACCGCGCCTTGACCTCCTCGGCGCCGCTCGCCCCCACGATTTCGCCGGCCAGCCCCGCGAGCTGTATCCCGTAGGTGCACCCGAAATCCCCGCGGGCGATCTCCTCCATCGCGAGACCGAAGGTCATGTAGTCGGATTCCTGGCCTCCGTAGGCGACAGGTATCCGAAGCCCGAGCAGGCCCAGCTCGCCCATCTGGCGCCACGCCGGCCACGGGAACTCGCCGGTCCTGTCCCAGTCGCGCGATCGCGGAGCGAGCTCCTTGCGTGCGAAGGCCCGCAGCGTTCGAACCAGCTCCTCCTGCTCGGCACTCAGTGCGAAATCCATGGGCTCCCCGATCCCTACGACGCGTTGAACACGGGCTTGCGCTTCTCGGCAAAGGCGCGCAGCCCCTCGGCCGCCTCGCTCGAGCGCATGTGGGCGGCGACCAGCGACAGCTCCAGCTCGAGCCCGCTCACCAGATCGGCGTCGAAAGCGCGATTCACCAGCGCCTTGACGGTGCGCGCGGCCGAGCCGCTGCCCGCGGCGAGCACGCCGGCCACCTCTTCCACGACGGCGCCGAGCGTTCCCGCTGGAGCGACGCGATTGACCAGTCCCCAGTCGAGCGCCTGCGGCGCGCTGAGCCAGCCGCCCAGCAGCATCATCTCCTTGGCCCGCCGCGCGCCGATAAGCCGCGGCAGGCGCTGGCTGCCGCCGCCGCCCGCAACCAGACCGAAATTGGCGTGCTGGTCGCCGATCCTCGCGGCCTCGTCGGCCACGACCAGGTCGGCGACCAGCACCAGCTCGAGCCCGCCCGCCAGCGCCAAGCCCTGCACTCCGGCCACCACCGGCACGGGCAGCGCCTCGATGCGGTTGAAGACGCGGTGCCAGAGCCGCATGAAGCGCGACCACTTCTCGGGATCGGGCGACAGCTCGCGCACGGCCTTGAGGTCCGCGCCCGCGCAGAAGGCCCGACCCGCCGCGGTGAGCGTGACGGCCCGGATGGCTACCTCCGCCTCGACGGCGGTGCACACCTGGTCGAGGTCCTCGAGCAGGGCCGGGCTGATGGCGTTGAGCTGATCGGGCCGGTTGAGAACGACACGCGCGATGCCGTCCTTGGCCGCGTAGGTGACGGTGCTCAGATTCATGGGGTCTCCTCTGGCGGGGGCAGCGCCCCGGCGCCGGGTCACATCATGGTATACCCGCCGCTCACGGACAGGGTCTGGCCCGTGACGAATCCCGCGGCGTCCGATGCCAGGAAGAGGACGGCGCCCGTCACGTCTTCGGGCTTGCCGATGCGGCGAAGCGGATACGCCTTGGCGATGCGCGCCTGCATCTCCGGCGTTCCCCAGGCGCGGTTGACCTCGGCCGCCCACATGCTCAGGTCGCCGAACTCCTCCTCGGAGCTGGGCATGGTCATGCCGGGGCAGACCACGTTGAGCCGGATGCCGTGGCGGCCCACCTCCCGCGCGAGACTCTTGGTCAGCGCGATCACGCCCGCTTTGCAGGCGCCATAGACGGCCTCCCGGAACTCGCCCATGCGCCCGGCGTCGGAGCCCATGCTCACGATGGCGCCGCCCTTGCGCGCGATCATGCCGTCGAGCACCGCGCGGGTGCAGTTGATCATGCCCCAGAGATTGAGCTGGACTTCCTTCTCCCACTCGGCGCGCTCCTTCTCGACGAAGAGGCGGTCGAGTGTCCAGCCGACATTGTTGACGAGTACGTCGACGCGGCCGACGCGCCCTTCGACTTCGCGGACCATGGCGAGGACGGATTCCCACTTGGTCACGTCGGTGGGCACGACCACCGCCGATGCCGCCCCCGCCTTGCGCGCCTCGACCGCCGTCTTCTCACCCTGCCCCGCATCGATCTCGGCGATGGTGACGTGCGCGCCCTCGCGGGCAAAAGCCAGCGCGATGGCCCGTCCGATATTCGATCCGCCGCCCGTGACGATGACGCTCTTGCCCTTGAGGTTCAGCTCCATGGGTTCTGCCCTCGCTCTCGTGGATGGCTGCGTAGAGTCGCGTTCACCATGCCGTGGTCTGCCCGCCGTCGAGATAGACGGTCTGTCCAGTCATGAAGTCGGAGGCCGGCGAGGCCAGGTACACGGCCAGCGCGGCCGCCTCCTCCGGCTCGCCGATGCGCCGCGCCGGAATCTTGGAAAGGAACCGCTCGCGCGTCTTCGGGTCCGCCATGGCGGCGCGCGGGATGTCGGTGTTCATGTAGCCCGGCGCCAGGCAGTTGACCTGCACCCCGTGGCGCGCCCATTCCGCGGCCAGACTTCGTGTCAGCCCGCCGACCGCCGCCTTGCTCGCGCAGTAGACCGCGTAGCGCGGCACGCCGAGGGCGCCGTACATGGAGCCGAGATTGATGATCTTGCCCCGCCCCCGCGCGATCATGCCGGGTCCGACCGCCCGCGCGCAGCGGAACATCGAGGTGAGATTCGTCGCGAGCACGGTATCCCATTCGTCGTCGGTCACCTCGAGCGACGGCTTGTCGAGCGTGATGCCCGCATTGTTGACGAGGATGTCGATGGGGCCGAGCGCCGCCTCGGCCTCCTTCACCGCCGCCCCGATCTGCTCTCCGCTGGTGACGTCCAGCCGAATCGCGCGCGCGCGTCCACCCGCGGCCTCGATCTCCGCCACGGCGGCTTCGACCCGGTCGAGGGCGCGCGCCGCACAGGCGACGCCGGCTCCGGCGCCGGCCAGCGCCAGCGCGATCGCCCGGCCGATGCCGCGGCTGGCGCCGGTGACGAAGGCGGTGCGGCCTTCGAGGGAGAAGAGGCGGTCCATTCTCTATTGCCCCCTCTCCCCCTTTGGGGGCGAGGGATGCGGAGGGGATTGGGAGGCGGTGATCCGCTCGGCGACGAGCTGGCGCAGGCGGTACTTCTGGATCTTGCCGCTCGGGGTCATGGGGAACTCGGGCACGAGCTCGAGGCGCTCGGGGAACTTGTGGCGCGCGAGCTGATGGCCTTCGAGGAAGGTGGTGATCTCGGCGAGCGTGAGCGGCTGGCCATCGCGCGGGATCACCACGGCGCAGCAGCGCTCGCCCAGCCGCGGATCCGCCATGGCGACGACCGCCACCCCCGAGATCTTCGGGTGCGTGTAGAGAAGATTCTCGATCTCCACCACGGGAATGTTCTCGCCGCCCCGGATGATGATGTCCTTGGTGCGCCCCGTAATGGACACATAGCCATCGTGGTCGAGCGTGGCGCGGTCACCCGTCTTGAACCAGCCGTCAGCCGTGTGCCCGTCTGCGGTGAACTGTGGCCGCTTGAAGTAGCCGACGAACTGGAAGGGGCCGCGGACGAGCAGGTCGCCTTCGACTCCCGGCGCGACCGGTGTGCCGGATTCGTCCACCACGGAGAGCTCCATCCCCGGCAGCGGCGAGCCGTCGGTGGTGCATGCCTTCTCCTCCGGATCGTCGAGGCCGTTGCACGTGACGAGACCGTTCTCCGTCATGCCCCAGCCCGCCGAGATGACACACCTGAGCCGGTCGCGCGCGTCCTTCACGAGCTGCCGCGGAATGGGCGCACCCGCCGAGATGAACACGCGCAGCGAGCTCATGTCGCGGGCCGCCCGTGTGTACGTCAGATCGCGCAGGAACGGTGTAGCGCCCATGGTGAAGGTGACGCGCTCGGTCTCGATGATCCGCGCCGCCTCCTCGGCGTTCCAGATGTCCATCCACACCGCCGTGGCGCCGAGGAGAAGATTCATGCAGTGGCCGTAGAGGTATCCCGTCTGATGGCCGAGGGTGGAGGCCATGAACAGGACGTCGCGCTCCGTGAAGCCCAGCCGCTCGATCAGTGGGTAGAGCGTCGCGAGCGCCGTGTTCGGCGTGTGCATCACGCCCTTGGGCTCGCCGGTCGTGCCCGAGGTGAAGATGACCTCGTTCACGGCGTTCGGATCGCCGCCCGGCAGCGGCCGGCGATCCGCCTGTGCTTCCCATGGAGTGTCGGTGAGCGCCGCGAAGGGCTCCATGCCCTCGAGCGCTTGCCCCCGCGCCACGAAGACACGCTCGAGCCGAGGGAGGTGCCCCCGGAGGCGCCCGGCCATCTCACGATAGTCGAATCCCCGGAAGGTCGCGGGAATGACGAGCGCCTGGGACTCCAGCAGCCCC
>Ga0335070_10001303_pt1 | contig 28791 bp, 27 predicted proteins | sample Lox_Sample_13_FD_206722 | JGI IMG/M metagenome (GOLD analysis project Ga0335070, IMG submission 206722) | Soil microbial communities from Loxahatchee National Wildlife Refuge, Florida, United States - Lox_Sample_1.3 | ecosystem: Environmental > Terrestrial > Soil > Wetlands | place: USA...
TCCTGTCCCGTGGCGCTGCGGATGCGGTGCCGCGAGACGCACGCTTGGTCTTGGTCTTCGCCGGCGTCTTCTTCTTCGCTCTAGCCCGTCTAGCCATGATCCGAGCCTCCTGAGAGCCTGTCTCGTCTCGCGAGACTTGAGAGAGAATATCGCTCCGCTGCCACGTGGCATCAAGGGATGCCCTCATCAAACCTTGGGGCATCAAACCTTGGGCGATCACGCCTTGACGACAGCAACCTCACCGCCGGTAACCCGCACCAGCTCCGCAGGGGTCAGGCGGAAGACGCTGTTGGGCGAGCCGGCCGCCGCCCAGATCGCATCGAACACCATCAGGTCGGCGTCGATGAAAGTCTTCAACCGGCCGCCCAGGGCCCCGCGGTCATGACCGACCGGGGCGACGCCGCCGATGGCAAAGCCGGTCTCGGCCCGCACGAAATCGGCATCGGCCTTGCCGATGGTTTCCCCCAGTGCCGCAGCGAGCTTCGCCTCGTCGACGCGATTGGCGCCGCTCGCCATCACCAGGATCGCGCGGCCTGACGGCCTGCCGCGGAACACCAGAGACTTCGCAATCTGCGCCACCGCGCAGCCGATCGCCGCGGCAGCGTCCGCCGAGGTCCGCGTCGAGGCCGAGAACTCCTTGATCTCGGTCACGATCCCAAGCGCCGCCAAGGCGGCACGGACGCGCTCGACGCTCGACTTCCCGGAATCGGACGGCGTACCGTTCGACATCAATTCGCCATTATTGTGCGAGTTCCCGCGAGCGCCGGGTGGCGGCGGCGATCGCCTTCACCATCAGCCGCTGCAGGCCGTCTTCCGCCATCAGCACGTTCAAGGCCTCGAGCGTCGTGCCCTTCGGGCTGGTGACGTTCTGGCGCAGCTGGGCTGCACTTTCCTCCGAGAGCCGCGCCAGTTCGCCGGATCCGGAGACGGTCTCGCGCGCGAGGCGCATCGCGAGGTCGGCCGGCAATCCCGCCGCACGGCCGGCCTCGGCGAGGCATTCGATCAGGAGGAAGACATAGGCCGGCCCGCCGCCGGAGACCGCGGTCACGGCGTTCAAGAGGTCCTCGTCATCGACCCATTCGACCTTGCCGACGGCCTCGAGGAGCGCACCACAGAGCGCAAGCCGCTCCTTTCGGACCTTGGGATCGCGGTAGATCGCGGTGATGCCGCGGCCGACCGCCGCGGGCGTGTTCGGCATCGAGCGCACGATCTCGGCGGCGGTTCCGAGCCGGTCCTTGAAATAGGCGAGGGTCTTGCCCGCCGCGATCGACAGGAAGGTCGCGTCGGGACCGACATAACGGCGATAGTCCGGCAGCGCGTCGTCCATGAATTGCGGCTTCACGGCGAGCAGCAACAGCGCCGGCTTGAGACTCGCCGAGAGCGCGGACGCCTTGGCGATGACGGTGACGCCCTTCGCCTGGACATCATCGAGCCCGACCGGGTTGATGTCGATCGCGGTCACCTGCTTGGGGTCGACGCCGCGCGCGAGCCAGCCGCGCAGCAGCGCGCCGCCCATCTTGCCGCAGCCGACCAGGACCAGAGGCCCCGGCAGATGCAGCTTCTGCCGTTCCGTATCTGTCATGAAGAGACGCTATCAGGCTTCGCCGACGGTCTCCAGCATGGCGGCCTGCATCGCCTCGTCGGGCCGCTTGCCGCCCCAGATCACGAACTGGAACGCCGGGTAGTAGCGCTCGCATTCGCACAAGGCCGCCTCCATCAGGTCCTCGAGCTGCTCGACGGTGACGCCCGACGTGCCGCGCAGCAGGATGGTGTGGCGGAACATCGGCGCACTCTCTTCCGAGCAGAGGTCGAAATGGCCGAGCCAGAGCCGCTCATTGATCATCGAGAGGAGCTCCGCCGCCTCCCGTTTCTTCTGGCCGGGGACTTTGAGATCGAACAGGCTGGAGAAATACATGGCGCCGAGATCGGCCTGCCAGACGAAGAACATCCGGTATTCGCACCACTGCCCGGCGATCTCGACGATCATCTCCTCGTCGTTGGAACGGTCGTAGCGCCACTCGTTGGCGCTGACCAATTCTTCCATGACATCGAGGGGGTTGGAGGTCGGGACCGGGGTCGACTCGGTTCGGAGCGTAGTCATCAGAGCGCCCTCCATGCGTCGGCCACCAGGAATCGGCGCAGGTGGGGCGCTCGACCCCAGGATTTGATGGTCAATTTTGTGTTTCCCACCACATTTAGAGTCGCAAATTTAAGACTCCGGCGCAAGAGTCCTTTTAAGAGAATTTAACGAGACGCAGGTTTGGCGCGGGTTTCGAGACGGCGATTCCGGATCGGCCCGAGATCGGATCGTCGGTCGACTCGTTTCGATTCCGATTTGTTCACGGTCGACGCGGGGCGACGGCAGCGCCGTCATCTCACTGCAGCACATAGCGGACGAACTGCGTGAAGAGCTCGCGCTGGCTGGAGATGCCGAGCTTGGCGTACATGCTCTTGCGGTGGTTCTTGACCGTGCCCTCGGCGATGTCGAGGGTGCTCTTCGTGGATAACTGCTTTACCGCGGTTTAGCCCGCGCGACGCCGCGGCAGGCGGAACACGCGGCGCGCCTCGGGTGCCGCCAACTCCTCCGGCGCATAGAACTGCGCGAGGCTGTTGCGGTTCATGAGGTCGACGTTGGCGGCGGCGAAGTCTTCCCAGCTTCCGCTCTCGCTTTCGGCGATCCGCTCGTTGATCAGCGCCAGGAAGGCGACGGTGACGGTCTCGTGATAGAGGCCGTCCTTGCCGTTGGCGGCGGCGAAGGCGCGCAAGGCGCGTCCGAACCGCTCGATGGCGGCGCCCAGGCCGTGGCGCCGTAGATAGAGATAGCCGACGCGCACATGGGCGCGGTGGTCGAAGGCCGCGAGCGGCAGCGTCGCCGCCTCGAAGGCGGCGAGGAGATCATCCTCCGACATCGGTTCGGCGTTCATGCACCGGTCTCCTTCAGCTGATGGCTGTCGCTGGCGCTGAGGGTGAGCCCGTAGATCCGCTTCAGCTCGCGGATCTGCCGCAAGGTCTCCTTCTCGAACGGCGCCTTGCCCTCGAGCGCATGGAGGCAGATCCCCTCCAGGAGGTCGCCCAGCGAGAGATCCTTCAGCTCGGCCAGGGCCTTCAGCACCTTCAACAGGCGCTTTTCGATCCTGACCCCGGTCTGCACCCGCTCGACTTCCAGCATCTTCAGCTCTGGTTTGTTATCCTGGTACAAATGTACCCATACGCCCAAGCGAATGCAACGGCCAGGATGCCGCAGCCCGGGTTCAGCGCCTGTCGGTCAGGATTGTTGTTGCGTCGTGCCCTGGGGCGTCCCCGGCGAAGCGGGTGCGGCGTTCAGCCGGGCTTCGATCTCGGCGAGGCGGCGCTCGAGCTTGATCTGCTCCTCGCGGGCGGCCTGGGCGACCGCCTTCATGGTCTCGAACTCTTCGCGGCTGACCAGGTTCATGCGTCCCAGCAGGCGCTCCAGCTGCTGCTGCACCCGCATTTCGATTTCGTGACGCAAACCGGCCAGGGAGCCGAGCGCACCGCTCGCCGCCTTGGCCACGTCGTCCAGCAATCGATTGTCGGTCTGCATGAAGGTTCCTCCATCCGGCCTCGGCTTGCCGGGAAAGCATCGCGCCGATATAACGCCTTCGCCATTCTAGCGCACCCGCACCGGAAGGTAAGCCCCGAAGCGATGAGACCTCGCGCATGAACGCCTTCGTGTTTCCCGATTTCAATCCGGTCGCGCTGCAGCTGGGTCCGCTGGTGATTCGCTGGTACGCGCTCGCCTACATCACCGGGATCGTGCTCGCCTGGCGCTATGTGCTCTGGCTTACGGAGAAGCCGCCCCGCCTGCTCAGCCGCGACAATTGCGACGATCTCGTGACCTGGTGCACGGTCGGCATCATCGTCGGCGGCCGGTTGGGGCAGGTGCTGCTCTGGGAGCCGAGCTACTACTTCGCGCATCCCGCCGAGATCGTGATGATCTGGAAGGGCGGCATGGCGTTCCATGGCGGCCTGCTCGGCGTCATCCTGGCGATGCTCCTCTACGGCCGGGCGAAGAAGATCCCGTTCTTTGCCATCGCCGATCCGATCGCCGCCGCGACGCCGCTTGGGCTCCTGCTGGGGCGCATCGCGAATTTCATCAATGGCGAGCTCTGGGGCCGGCCGACCGACGTGCCCTGGGCCGTGATCTTCCCGAAGGTGGACCAGCTGCCGCGCCATCCGAGCCAGCTCTACGAGGCCGGGCTTGAAGGCGTGGCGCTGTTCCTCGTGCTCTACCTGTTCGCGCGGCGTGAGAAGGTCCGCACCAAGCTCGGCATGCTGTCGGGCGTATTCCTGATGGGCTATGCAGTCGCGCGCATGATCGGCGAGCAGTTCCGGGAACCCGAAGTGACGCTGCCGAACGACATCACGACCTGGGGCCAGTGGCTGAGCGTTCCGATGCTGCTCTACGGCCTCTATCTGGTCTGGCGCGCGAAGCCGCTCGCGCTGCCTCCCGCCGCGAAGCCCTCCAAGCCGTGAGTCCGGCCGTGGTCGGCGATGCGGTCGCGCACGAGCTGCGCCGGCGCATCGACGCTGAGGGACATGTGACGATTGCCGAATACATGGAGCTGGCGCTCGGCCACTATTACGCCGAGCGCGATCCGCTGGGCGCCGGCGGCGACTTCACCACGGCGCCGGAAGTGAGCCAGATGTTCGGCGAGATGATCGGCCTCTGGTGCGTCGACCTTTGGACCCGGATGGGCAAGCCCGCTCCCTTTCTGCTCGCCGAACTCGGGCCAGGCCGCGGCACCCTGATGGCCGACGCGCTCCGCGCCGCGCGGGTCGCACCGGATTTCCTGGCGGCGGCACGGATACATCTGGTGGAGATCAACGCGACACTGATCGCTGCGCAGAAATCGGTATTGCAGGGCTTCGCGCCGGAATGGCATCGCAGCTTCGATTCGCTGCCGCCGGGGCCGCTGCTGCTGGTCGCCAACGAGTTCTGGGACGCGCTCCCGATCCGTCAGTTCGTCATGACCGACCGCGGCTGGCGCGAACGCGTGGTGGTCGCGGCCGAGACCGGATTCGCCTTCGGCGACGCCGCGCCGGCGGACGGGCTCGACCTGCTGCGTCCCGAGCACCGCAGCGCGCAGCCGGGCGAGATCGTCGAGGTCGGGCCGGCGGGGTTGCGGCTGGCTGCGGCGCTGGGACGGCGCTTTGCGCGCAGCCCAGGTGCGGCCTTGATCATCGACTACGGGCCGACGCGGAGCGGAATCGGCGATTCGCTGCAGGCGCTCCAGGGCCATGCCCACCACGACCCGCTGGTAGCGCCGGGCAGTGCCGATCTGACGGCGCATGTCGATTTCGCCGCCCTGGCGGACGCTGCCCGCACTGCCGGCGCCGCCGTCTTCGGTCCCAGGACCCAGAGCGAGTTCCTGCAGGTGCTCGGTATCGCCCTCCGCGCCGACACCCTGAAGTCGAAGGCTGACGCCGCGACCTCTGTCGAGGTCGACGCCGCGCTGCAACGCTTGATCGGCGCCGAAGGAATGGGCAGTCTCTTCAAGGTGCTGGCACTGGCCACGCCCAATCTTCCGCAGCCCGCCGGGTTATGATCGAGCTTTCCAACCTCAAGAGCCTCCCCGGCATCCGCCATGGATTCCTGACCCGCCACGGCGGCGTCAGCGAGGGGATCTATCGCTCTCTGAATTGCGGCCTCGGCTCCAAGGATGACGGCGCCGCCGTGGTCGAGAACCGTGCCCGCGCCCTGCACATGGTCGGCCTCGCCGCGGACTCGCTGGCGACCGCCTATCAGGTCCACAGCGCCAAGGTCGCAGTGGTGGACCATACGTGGCAGCGGGACAGTCGCCCGGAAGTGGACGGGCTCGTCTCCAAGACACGCGGCATCACCCTCGGCATCCTGACCGCCGATTGCGTGCCGGTCCTGTTCGCCGATCCTGAAGCCGGCGTGATCGGCGCCGCCCATGCCGGCTGGAAAGGCGCCGTCACCGGCGTCCTGCCGGAGACAATCGAGGCGATGATCGCACTCGGCGCGGATCGTGGCCGCATCCGCGCCGGGGTCGGCCCGGCGATCGCCCAGAAATCCTACGAGGTCGGGCCGGAATTCCCGCAGCGCTTCATCGACCTCGATCCGGCCAACGCGAAGTACTTCACGACCTCGACCCGCTGCCGGCATTTCATGTTCGACTTGGTCGGCTTCGTCGCCCAGCAACTGGTGGCGCTCGGCCTCGCAGCTGTCGAGGTCGCCGGCAACGACACCTGCGCGGAAGCCGAGGACTTCTTCAGCTACCGCCGCACGACCCTGCAGCGCGAGCCGGACTACGGCCGGCAGATCTCCCTCATCGGATTGGCATAGCCCGGAGCGGTTTGACGATGGCCCTGCATTTCTCGAAACAGGAACTGGCGGCGCGGCGCGCGGCCTCGGTGTCGGCCATGCAGAAGCGCGGCCTCGACGGCCTCCTGATGTTCCGGCAGGAGAGCATGTACTACCTGACCGGCTACGACACCTTCGGCTACGTCTACTTCCAATGCCTCTATCTCGGCGCCGACGGCCGGGTGATGCTGCTGACGCGGGCGCCAGATCTGCGCCAGGCGCAGCACACCTCGGACATCGAGGACATCCGCATCTGGGTCGATGGGCCGGAGGCGAGCCCTGCGACCGAGCTCCGCGAGATCCTGAAAAGCTTCGGCTGCTCTGGCAAGAAGCTCGGCGTCGAATGGGAGGCCTATGGCCTCACCGCGCGCAACGGCATGCGGCTGCAGGCCGCCTTCGACGGCTTCGCGACCCTCATCGATGCCTCCGACCTCGTCAGCCGCCAGCGCCTGGTGAAGAGTCCGGCCGAGATCGCCTATGTGCGCAAGGCGGCGGAGCTCGCCGATCTCGCCCTCGACGAGGCGCATCGCCTCGCCGCACCCGGCGTCTCCGAGGCGGAGATCCTGGCCGCCATGCAGTCGATCATCATCCGCAACGACGGCGACGATCCCGCCAACGAATTCATCATCGGCTCCGGCGCCGATGCCCTGCTCTGCCGCTACAAAACCGGGCGTCGGGTGCTGGAGAAGCAGGACCAGCTCACGCTCGAGTTCGCCGGCGTCTATCGCCACTACCATTCGTGCCTGATGCGCACGATCCCGATCGGCAAGCCGCCGGCCCGCCAGGTCGAGATGCATAAGGTCGCGGTCGACGCGCTGGAAGCCTGCAAGGCCGCCCTGAAACCCGGGCGGCCGATCGGCGAGGTGTTCGACGCCCATGCCCGGGTGCTGGACAAGGCCGGCTACCAGGCGCACCGCATGAATGCGACCGGCTACAGCCTCGGTGCGGTCTATGCCCCCAACTGGATGGATTGGCCGATGTTCTACCACGGCAACCCGGAATTGGCGGCGCCGGGGCAGGTCTATTTCATCCACCTGATCATCTTCGACAGCGCCGCCGGCCTCGCAATGACCTCCGGCCAGACCGTGCTGGTGACCGAGGGTGCCGCCGAAGTGCTCTCCAATCGCTCGACGGAGCTCGTAGTCCGGTAATGCATGGGTGCATTTTTACCTAGCATTTCCAAAGAGATAAGGCGCCGCCGCTCGCGATTCTTCACCCTCGACAGCCTGTCATACCGCTGTTAAATTCCGCGCGCTTTTCGCCCCTGCAGAATCCCTGGGATGGATGCGCAGCGGCCGGTCCGGTTGGACGGCCGCCGCGGCAGAGCGGAATGCGGGTTCGGCGCGCGCTTTAGAGGCAGAGATGAAGATCCTGACAGGCAACAGCAATCGGCCTCTGGCCGAGGCGATCTCTGCCTATCTGAATCTGCCGCTGGTCAATGCCAGTATCCGGCGCTTCTCCGACATGGAAGTCTTCGTCGAGATCCAGGAGAACGTGCGCGGCGAGGACATGTTCGTCGTGCAGCCCACCTCGTTCCCGACCAACGACAACCTGATGGAGCTGCTGGTCATCCTGGATGCGCTGAAGCGAAGCTCGGCGCGCCGCATCACCGCCGTCATCCCCTATTACGGCTATGCCCGCCAGGACCGGAAGTCGGGCCCGCGCACGCCGATCTCCGCGAAGCTGGTCGCCAACCTGATCTCCGTCGCCGGCGCCAACCGCGTGCTGACGGTGGACCTCCATGCCGGCCAGATCCAGGGCTTCTTCGACATCCCGACCGACAACCTGTTCGCGGCCCCGGTCCTGATCAAGGACATCAAAGACCGCTTCCCGGGCAACAACCTCACCATCGTCAGCCCGGATGTCGGCGGCGTGGTACGGGCCCGGGCGATCGCAAAAAGACTCGACGCCGACCTCGCCATCATCGACAAGCGCCGCGAGCGCGCCGGCGTCTCCGAGGTGATGCACATCATCGGCGAGGTGGACGGCACCCGCTGCATCCTGGTCGATGATATCGTCGATTCCGCCGGCACGCTTTGCAACGCCGCGGTGGCACTGAAAGAAGCCGGCGCCGAATCCGTTTCCGCTTACGTGACCCATGGCGTGCTCTCCGGCGGCGCAGTTGCCCGCGTCTCGGCGTCGCCATTGCAGAGCCTGGTCATCACCGACAGCATTCAGGCGACCGAGGCGGTCCGCGTCTCGCAGACCGTCCGCCAGCTCACTATCGCCCCGCTGCTCGCGGAAGCGATGGCCCGGATCAGCGAAGAGAAGTCGGTCTCCTCGCTGTTTGACTGATCTACCGACCGGCCCGTGGCGATCCACCGCGTTGCGGGCTGAACCTCTATAGAGTTCGGTGGGAAATCCGGCTGGCACCCCTGGAGGCCGCCGGTCGCCATGCGAATGGGTCGCATGGTGAAAACTGCGACACTTGAAGGAGTACATCATGGCCGCAGTGGAAAGCATCAGCGCGGAAGCACGCGACCGCGCCGGAAAGGGGCCCGCCCGTGAATCCCGTCGTAACGGTCGTGTCCCCGCAGTCATCTATGGCGACAAGAAGGAGCCGACGCTGATCTCGTTGGATCCGAAGGAGATCGACCGCCTGATCCATTCGAAGACGTTCTACGCGACGCTGCTCGACGTCGATCTCAAGGGCACCAAGCACCGCGTGCTGCCGCGCGACGTGCAGGTCGACCCGGTGACCGACCGTCCGCTGCACGTCGATTTCCAGCGCATCGGCAAGGACACCAAGGTCCATGTCAACGTGCCGATCGTCATCCGCAACGAGGCCGCGAGCCCGGGCCTGAAGCGCGGCGGCGTGCTGAACCTGGTGCGCCACGAGATCGAGTTCATCTGCTCGCCGGATGCGATCCCGCAGGCGATCGAGGTCGATGTGACCGGCCTCGAGATCGGCGGCTCGATCCACATCAACTCGGTGAAGCTGCCGGAGAACGCCAAGCTCGTTGTCAAGGAGCGCGACTTCACGGTGGTCTCGATCGGTGCGCCGACGGGCCTCAAGGCCGAGCAGCAGGAAGCCGCCGAGAAGGCCGCCGCCGCTGCGGCTGCCGCCGCGGGTGCGCCCGCCGTTGCGACACCGGCTGGGGGTGCTGCGGCTCCGGCCGCCGGTGCCGCCGCTCCGGCCGCGGGTGCGGCTGCCGGTGGCGCCGCCAAGGCCGCGGCTCCGGCCGCGAAGGCGCCCGAGAAGAAGAAGTAAGGCTAAAGACGACAGAGAACGACCAAAGGGCGGGTTGCCAAGCATATGCGTCTCCTCGTCGGCCTGGGCAATCCCGGCCCGCGTTACGCAGGCAACCGCCACAATATCGGCTTCATGGCGGCGGACGCGATCGTCCGCCGCCATTCTTTTGGCCCGGTCAGGGAGCGGTTCCACGCTCTCACCGCCGAAGGCACGATCGACGGCGAGAAGGTGCTGGCGCTCTGCCCCGAGACCTTCATGAACGATTCCGGCCGCGCGGTGCAGGCGGCCATGCAGTTCTACAAACTCAGCCCCACCGACGTGATCGTGATCTACGACGAGATCGACCTGCCGCTCGGCAAGGTACGGGTGAAGCGCGCCGGCGGCGCCGGCGGTCACAACGGCATCCGCTCGATCGACGCCCATATCGGCGAAGACTATTGGCGGATCCGCCTCGGCGTCGGCCATCCCGGCCAGAAGGAGCTGGTGAAGGCCTATGTCCTCATGGACTTCTTCAAGGAGGAGCGGCCGGAGGTCCAGGCGGTACTCGACGCGGTCGCCGAGGCGATCCCGCTGATGATCGCCGGCGATGACGGCCGCTTCATGAACAAGGTCAGCGTGACCCTGAACCCGCCCCCGCCGAAAGAGGCGAAGGCGGATGGCGGAAGCAAGGCCGAATAGCCCTGCTTCCGCCGGTTCGCCGGCTTCGGCTGTTGCGGGTTTCAGCTTCCCGCCGGCCTCAACGTCGATCAGTGCGAGATCTGCAGATGTGAGCCCAAGGCCTGGGCGAGGTCCTGGGTCGAGGTGATCTGCGGCCCGGTCCAGTTGGTGATGGTCATCGCCGGCGTATCGCCGCTCTCCGGCACGTATATTTGAAGCGTGGTGCCCTTGCTGACGGCATGGACGCCTGCGTCGATCAGGTCCTGAATGTCGTTTCCGGGGCCGTCGAAGACATTGTCGAACTGCAGGAAATCCTCACTCGGCTTGAAGTCCGTGACTTTCTGGTCCTGTGCGCCGAAGCCCGGCGCCACCTCGACGAGGAAACTGTCGGCCCCGGCGCCTCCCGTGAGCGTGTCGTGTCCCGAGCCGCCCCAAAGCAGGTCGTTGCCGGCGCCGCCCTGCAAGATGTCGTTGCCGTTGCCGCCGAAGACGGAGTCGTCACCGAGTCCGCCGGCGACAACATCGTTGCCGTCATCGCCGGTCATGTAGTCGTTGCCGGCGCCGCCGTCGAGTTTGTCGTTGCCGATCCAGCCGTCCATGTTGTCGTCGCCGGCGCCGCCGCTCAGCTTGTCGTTGCCGACGTCGGCTTCGAGGAAGTCATTGCCGGTGCCGCCGTCGATCTGGTCGTCACCGGTTCCCCCGCGAAGGTTGTCGTTGCCGTCGCCGCCGCTGATCGTGTTGTTGCCGGACTCTCCGTCAATGAAATCATCGCCCGCGCCGCCGGAGATCACATCATGGCCGGCGCCGCCGTGGATGATGTCGTTGCCGTCGCCACCGGTGATGGTGTCGTTGCCGTCGTCGCCCCAAAGCTGATCATTGCCGCCGCCGCCATCGATCTTGTCATTGGCTGCGTTGCCCGAAATCGTGTCGTTGCCGTCACCGCCCGTCAGCTTGTCCGCACCGTCGCCGCCGGTGATTGTGTCGTCACCGCCCCGGCCGTCGATCGTGTCGGCGCCTGCATTGCCGACGAAATAGTCGTCGCCGTTGCTGCCGGCCATCTTGTCGGCGAAGTTCGAGCCTTCGAAGATGTCGATCGCGGTGAACGTGTCGCCCTTGGCGTCGCCTTTGTTCAGTGCGCCGTTCAGCAGGTCGAGCGTGATGCCGGCGGTCGAGAACTCGAAGTCCATGACGTCGGTGTCGGCACCGCCGAAATAGGCGTCGGCACCGGCATCGCCGATGAAGGTATTGGTGCCGGCGCCGCCATGCAGCGTGTCATTGCCGGCGCCGCCGAACAGAAAGTCGGCACCGTCGCCGCCGTTGATGATGTCGTTGCCCTCGTCGCCATAAAGCCAATCCGCGCCGCTGCCGCCATTGAGAATGTCCGCGCCCTTGCCGCCGTGCAGCTTGAAGGTGCCGGCGGCATCGGCTAGGAAGATATCGTCGCCCTGGGTGCCGAGGATGACCTCGATGTCGGTGTAGACATCGCCCTGGGCGTCGCCGGTGCTGTTGGCGGTATTGGTGAGATCAATGGTGATGCCCGCCAGCAGATTGGCATAGCTTGCGGTGTCGATACCTGCGTCGCCGAACAGGTTGTCGCCGCCGGCGCCGCCGATCAGGATGTCGTTGCCGGCCCCGCCGACCAGGGCATCGCCCCCGTCGCCGCCATCCAGCGTGTCATCACCTTCCTCGCCATAGAGAGCGTCGCCGCTCAGGCCGCCGGACAGCTTGTCGTTGCCGGCGCCGCCGCCGAGAACGTTGGCGTTGCCGTCGCCGATGAGCACGTCGTTGAACTTGCTGCCTTCGATCGCCTCGATCGAGATATAGGTGTCGCCCTTGGCGTCGCCGGTGTTCTTGCCGAGATCGGCGAGATCGACCGTGACCGCCTTGGTCGCATCCGCATAGGAAGCATTGTCGAAGTCGGCGCCGCCGTCCAGCTTATCGGCACCTGCGCCGCCGATCAGCGTGTCGATGCCCCCGCCGCCCTTCAACGTGTCGCTGCCCGCCCCGCCGCTCAGCGTGTTGGCGTTGCCGTCGCCGGTGAGGGCATCGTTGAACTTGCTGCCGGCCAGACCCTCGATCGTGTTGTAGGTGTCGCCCGCTGCCTCGCCGGTGTTGTTTGCGCTGTTGGAGAGATCGGCCGTCACGCCCGTCGAAGCGTTCCGATAGCTCGCCACGTCGAAGCCGTTGCCGCCGGTCAGCGTATCCGCGCCTACCCCGCCTTCCAGCAGGTCGTCATCGTCGCCGCCGTTGAGGACGTCGTCGCCTTTGCCGCCGATCAATGTGTCGTTGTCCGCACCGCCGAGCACGGTATCGGCACCGTCGCCGCCGTCCATCTTGTCGTCGCCGGTATTGCCGGAGAAGGTGTCGTCGCCGATTCCGCCGAGCATCACGTCATTGCCGATGCCGCCGTCCATCTGGTCGTTGCCGGCTCCGCCATCCATCTGGTCGTTGCCGTCCTCCCCAAACAGGAGGTCATTGCCGGCACCGCCGGTGAGCTTGTCGTCCTCGGTGCCGCCATGGAGCTCGTCGTTGCCGTCGCCGCCGTCCAAGGTGTCGTTGCCCTGCTCACCGAACAGGAGATCGTCACCGATTCCGCCGACCAGCTTGTCGCCAGCGTCGCCGCCATGCAGTTCATCGTTGCCGGCGCCGCCGTCCAGCGTGTCGCTGCCCTCGTCGCCGCTCAGCGTGTCGTTCCCAAGACCGCCCGCCAGGATGTCGTTTCCGGTATTGCCGTAGACGAAGTCGTCACCGGTGCCGCCGTCCTCCGTGTCGTTGTCCTCGTTGCCGTAGAGCACGTCGTTGCCGGCACCGCCGGACATGAGATCGTTGCCGGCGCCACCGTAGATGCCATCTTTGCCGTCATCGCCGTAGAGCTGGTCGTTGCCGTTTTCGCCGGAGACCAGGTCGTCGTCGCCGCCGCCTTTGACGACGTCATTGCCGTTGTCGCCATAGAGCAGGTCCTTGCCGTCGCCGCCGTCGATCGTGTCGTTGCCGCCGTTGCCGGCCAGTATGTTGGCGCCGCCGTCGCCGATGAGTTTGTCGGCAAGATTGCTTGCCCAGATCTGCTCGATCGAGATGTAGCTGTCGCCCTTGGCGTCGCCGGTATTGAGCGCGGTGTTGGCGAGATCGACGGTGAGGCCCGCGGTCGCATCCTCATAGGAAGCGGCGTCGCTGCCCGCGCCGCCGTCCAGCTTGTCTGCGCCGGCGCCGCCGACGAGCACATCGCTGTCTTCGTCGCCGAACAGCTTATCGTTGCCGGCGCCGCCGAACAGGTGATCGCTGCCGAGATTGCCGTCGATTGAATCGTCGCCGGCTTCACCATATATGGTGTCGGCATCGCCCATGCCGAAAGTGACATCATTGCCGGCGCCGCCGTAGATCGTGTTCTCGTTGTCGTCGCCGACCAGAACGTCGGCGAACTTGGAACCAATCAGGCCCTCGATGTTCGTATAGGTGTCACCCACGGCGTCGCCGGAGTTCAAGATCGGGCCGCCGAGCCATGCGCCGACTGCGGCGGTGGCATCCTTGTAGCTCGCATAGTCGAAGTCGGCGCCGCCATCCATTGCATCGGCGCCGGCGCCGCCATCCAGCACGTCGTTGCCGGTGCCGCCGACGATCATGTCGTCACCAGCACCGCCCTTGACCGTGTCGTCGTCGCTGCCGCCATCGAGCGTGTCGTTGCCGGCACCGCCGTCGAGCACATCCTCGCCGCTGTCGCCTTCGATGGTGTCATTGCCTTCGCCGCCGGCGATGGTGTCGTTGCCGATGCCGCCGTAGAGCGAGTCATCGCCTTTCCCACCGTCGATCTTGTCGTCACCGGAGAATCCGTGCAGATGATCGGCGCCGTCGCCGCCGATCATCACGTCATTGAAGGCGGTGCCGACATACTCCTCGATGTCGGAATAGCTGTCGCCCTTCGCCTCGCCGGCATTCTTGCTGAGATCCGCCAGGTCGAGGACGATGGCCGCGGCGGCGTCGCCGTACCACGCGTAATCAGTGCCGGCGCCGCCGATCAAAGCATCGGCGCCTGCGCCGCCGTCGAGTTGGTCGTCGCCGTCACCGCCCGACAGCGTGTCGTCGCCGGCACCGCCGTAAAGAGTGTCGGCGTTGTCGCCGCCGAACTCGCTGTCGTTGCCGCCCTGACCCTTGATGACATTCTTGCTGGCGTCGCCGGTCAGGATGTCGTTGAAGGCGCTGCCGGTCACGTCCTCGATGCTGATCAGTTGATCGCCGGCGGCCGCGCCGCCGGTGGCGCCGGTCTCGAGATCGACCGTTACGCCGGCCGTGGCGCTCGCATAGCTCGCCGTGTCCTCGCCGGCGCCGCCGTCCATCAGGTCGGCACCAGCGCCGCCGTCGAGCGTGTCGTTCTTGCCGCCACCGATCAACCAGTCGTCCCCGGCCCCGCCCATGAGCAGGTTGGCCTGCGTGTTGTCGCCGATAATCTTGTCGTCGCCGCCTGCGCCGTCGATCGCCACCATGCCGGCGGCGTTCAGCGAGAAGGCATTCTTGCCGCCGGCCGTGATGAAGTCGTCGAAGGCGCTGCCGACATGCGCGCCGCTCTTGTCGAGCTGCGTGCTCCCCTCGGCAAAGGCCTCGATGGTCAGCGTCGCCGTATCTGTGACGCCATTCTTGTCCTGGACCGTGTAGGTGAAGACTTCCTGGGTGCCCGGCTGCGGCGCCCCAAGGTCATAGATGTGCGCGGCGAAACGCGTGTAGCTGTAGCTGCCGTCGGGATTGATGTGCAGCTCGCCGTAGAGGCCGCCGATATCCACGCCGCCGGCGGGAACGCTCTTCAACGTTCCCATGAACTGAATGTCGGTGATGGCATCGGGCACGGCACCCGGGACATCCTTGCCGGACTTGCCGCTCAAGGTGTTGGTGCCGGTGATGACGTTGCCGGTGGCGATGCCGCCGATGATCCGGTCGAAGTCGTTCAATGCGTCGAGTGCCATGGCTGAACCCCTGTTCCCCGTGAAGTGCGCTCCGATACGCGTGGGGTCGCCATCTATACGGAAATGGTTCAGCGCGCAAATTTTCAAACGTGGCACTTAGTTATTTACTAACTTATTGATAAATCACAGTAGTTCATGAAATACATAATTAAAGTATCACCGACGCGGCGTTCCTATACGCATCGGTATACCGCTATATACGTATGACTGAGATCAACATTCCGGACGGCGTTCGGCGGCGGCACACCCCGGACCGGTGATTCCGAACCGCGTTCGGCCGAGCGGCCTGCCGCTCGCGCAAGTCCCGTCAGGGCGAAGAATTTTCCGTTGAGACCGAGGCTTTGAAGCGCTTGTGACGCGCGTCACTCACTTCCGGAGGAGTCGCTCCCGGAATCCGGCTGCGGCTCAGACTCTTCCGGCGGGGAATAGTCCTGCTGCTGGGAATCGTCGGACCCGGATTGATCGGGCTGCGAGTCCTCTTCCTGCTGGTCCTGCATCTCGTTCTGCTGTTCCTGCAGCTGTTGCTGCTGGTCGTCGAGCTGCTGCTGGCCGTAGTCCTGCTGGTCCTGCAGTTGCTGTTGCTGGTCGTCGAGCCGCTGCTGGCCCTCTTCCTGCTGCTGTTGCAACTCCTGCTGCTGGTCGTAGAGCTGCTGCTGCTGCTGGTCCTGCTGTTCCTGACTCGCGCCCTGCTGATCCTGAAGTTGCTGCTGCTGGTCGTAGAGCCGGGTCTGGCCCTCATCCTGCTGCTGCTGGAGCTCCTGCTGCTGGTCGTAGAGCCTTGTCTGCCCTTCGTCGATCTGGCCCTGGAGGTCCTGCTGCTGTTCCTGGAGCTGCTGCTGCTGGTCCTGCAGCTGGCCCGCATCCTGAGCGTAGGCGCTCGAAGCCAGGGCGAGGGAAGCCGCCATTGCGGCAGGCAAGACAAAGCGCGCGCAGAATCCGACCATGGGATCCCCGTCCGGCAAGCCTCCACGCTCCCCGCGATTCCGAGTGTAGAGGGGGCACCGGAAGGGCGCCAGCCCGCCTCCGGAGCCGGGCCTACATTACTGGACAGAGCCGGCGGATTCTGTCATGACCGCAGGCCTGCCGATCGGACCTCATCCGGCGCCGATTTCGGGCATTTGTTCAAGCTTTCCCGGGACTTGGCGTTATGGGCTTCAATTGCGGCATCGTCGGCCTGCCGAACGTCGGCAAGTCGACCCTGTTCAACGCGCTGACTTCGACGGCCGCCGCCGAGGCAGCGAACTATCCCTTCTGCACCATCGAGCCGAATGTCGGCCGGGTCGCCGTGCCGGATCAACGCCTGCAGAAGCTCGCCGACCTGGCGAAGTCCGCCAAGATCATCCCGACCCAGCTGGAATTCGTGGACATCGCCGGCCTGGTGCGCGGCGCCTCGAAGGGCGAGGGCCTCGGCAACCAGTTCCTGGCGAACATCCGCGAGGTCGATGCCATCGTCCACGTGCTGCGCTGCTTCGAGGGCGAGGTCACCCATGTCGAAGGCTCGGTCGATCCGATCCGCGATGCGGAGACGGTCGAGACCGAGCTGATGCTGGCCGACCTCGAGGGCCTGGAGAAGCGCGCGGATGCGGCGGGCAAGAAGGCGAAGGGCGGGGACAAGGAGGCGAAGGCGCTGCTGGACGTCATGACGCCGGCGCTGGAAGCGCTGCGCGCCGGGAAGCCCGCGCGCACGATCATTCCGAACCTCACGCCGGAGCAGCGGCCGGTCCTGAAGCAGATGCAGCTCCTGACCGGCAAGCCCGTGCTCTATGCCTGCAACGTGGACGAAGCGGCGGCCGCCAAGGGCAATGCCTTGTCCGAGAAGGCGGCGGCTTGGGCCAAGACGCAAGGCGCCGCCACCGTGGTGATCTCCGCCGCGATCGAGGCGGAGGTGGCTCAGCTGACCGACGAGGCGGAGAAGCAGGAATTCCTCTCCAGCCTGGGACTCGAGGAGACGGGCCTCTCGCGGGTGATCCGCGCCGGCTATCGCCTGCTCGACCTCCTCACCTTCTTCACCGTGGGGCCGAAGGAGGCGCGGGCCTGGACCGTGCGCCGCGGCGCCAAGGCGCCGGAAGCGGCGGGGGTCATCCACACCGATTTCGAGCGCGGCTTCATCCGCGCCGAAACCATCGCCTATGAGGACTACGTCGCCGGCGGCGGCGAGCAGGGCGCCAAGGAAGCCGGCAAGATGCGCGCCGAGGGCAAGGACTACCTGGTCCAGGACGGCGACATCTTCAACTTCCGCTTCAACGTCTGACGACGATCTAGCACTTAAGTCCGATGCAGCGATTCGCCGCGCGATTGCGCGCCGGCGAATCTCGCTATAGTGCCGCCATGGCCTGGGAACACAGTGATCGCCGCGACCTGAACGACGAGGTGCATGCGCGCCCGCCGCTGCGCATCGCCGAGCCGGCTTTGGTCACCCACCTCGCCTACCAGACCGGCGAGCAGGGTGCCGGCCGCGATTTCGACCATCTCACCAGCCTCTGCCGCCAGTTCGCCGCGCCCTTGCCGCCGGCCGGCACGCGGCAATGGCTGATCGAGGCCTCGGATCGCCTGATCCGCTGGGAGCGCCACACCGAGTTCACCACCCTCACCCATGTGATCGCCGATCCCGATCCGGCGAAGCCCTGGCCGGAGACGCCCAGGGCGATCGAGGCGCTGATGGAGACGCTGCCGGCGCCCTGCCTGGTCGCAGTCAATCTGCGGATCGCGGCCGGCACTGACCAAGCCCCGCCGGACCGGCTGGCGGCGATCTTCAGCATCAACGACCTGGTCGGCTCGACGCTGGGCGGCGGGGATGCGGAAGCCTGGACCGACTTCCGGGTGGCGCCGGGCGGGTTCTCGCGAATCCTGATCCGCAATCGGACGCTTTCTGCGGGACGGCTCGGCCGCATGGTGCAGCGGCTGCTGGAGATCGAGACCTATCGCATGATGGCGCTGCTCGGCCTCGCGACGGCGCGCTCAACCGGCGCGCAGCTGGCGCGGATGGAGCGGCAGCTGGCCGATATCGTCTCCAGGACCGCCATCGACGGCGCCGACGACAACGACCACAAACTCCTGGACGAGCTGACCGGGCTCGCCGCGGAATCCGTAGCGCTCGCCAGCCGCAGCCGCTACCGCTTCAGCGCCACCGCCGCCTATGCCGACCTGGTGGAGGATCGCCTCGGCGAGCTGCGCGAGGGGCGGATCGAGGGCTATCAGCGGATCGGCGTCTTCCTGGAACGCCGCTTCCGTCCGGCGATCAAGACCTGCGCCGCGGCATTGCGGCGCCAGGACGAGCTCGCGCAGGGCATCGCCCAGGCCAGCAACATGCTGCGGACGAGGGTCGATGTGAAGCTGGAGGAGCAGAACGGCGCCCTGCTTCGCGCCATGGAGAGCCGCAGCCGCGCCCAGCTCCGCATCCAGCAGGCGGTGGAAGGGCTGTCGGTCTTCGCCATCACGTACTATCTGCTGGCGCTGCTGAAGATCGTCGCCGACGGACTCTTCCCGGAGGGGCCGGAGCACAGGGTCCTGGCGGCGATCGCCGTGCCGGTGATCCTGGCCGCGGTCTGGCTCAGCGTCCGGCGTCTCCGCCGCGCCTTCGCCGGTCACCACGCCGAGTAGTGCCTCAGTTGTAGCGGCGTTCGAAGCCTTCACGGATGTGGCGCGCGAGCTCGCCGGCGACCGCCGTCATGCCGGCCGCCGGCGACCGCAGGGTGATGTGATGGCGCGGCAGCGGCGGCAGGCCCTCATCCTCGATGACTGCGAGGCGCTCCGGCACGGTGCGCGAAAGAAAGGCCGCCACCGCCATGTCGGCCTCGAGCGTGGCGAAGACCGGTTCCAGGCTGCCGACCTGGCAGATGGCGCGCCATTCGATGCCGGCCTTGGTCAGCGCGTGGACCGCGGCGTCGCGGAAGGCGCAGCTCTCGCTGCCGAGCGCCACCGGCAGCGGACGTCGGCGATGCGCATCGCCGCCTTTGGCGCCGACCCAGACCATCTGGTCGGTCATCAGGCGATGGTCGCGCCCACCGACCTTGGATTCGGTGAGCAACGTCAGGTCGATCGCGCCGTTGAGCAACCGCGCGCCGAGGCTCTTGCTGGTGTCGCTGACCAGGGTCACCAGCACGTTGGGATGGGCCTGGCGGAACATGCGGAGAATCGGCGGCATCAGCATGGCGACGAGATCGTGCGGCACGCCGAGGCGCACCTCGCCGGAGAACTCGGCGGAACGCATCTCCTCGACGATCTCGTCGTTGAGGGCGATCAGCCGCTGCGCCCGGATCATCAGGCGCTCGCCGTCGCGGGTGAGACGCACCAGGTCGGCATCGCGCCGGAACAGCGTGCGGTCGAACAGCTCCTCCAGGCGCTTGATCTGCTGGCTGACCGCGCCCTGGCTGAGGTTGACCACGCGGGCAGCAGTGGTCATGCGTCCGGTATCGGCCACCGCCACGAAGGCGCGGAGCAGCCGGAGGTCGATATCCTGAAGGGCGGGCATATTAGCTCCTCTAATAGAGATGGGGAGCATAAGTCGGATCGCTAATCGGCGCCAGACCGCTCAGTCGGGCTCGCCCGGGAACTGCTGAGCATTCGGCGGGATAACGACGCCCGGCAGCTTGCGCTTGGTCCAGATATGGATCGCGGCGGAGAGATCCGGCGGCGTATCCAGCGATCCGCCTTTCAGGGTGATCCAGCCGGCATCGGATTCATGCCAGAGTCGCGATCCGCAATCAGGGCAGAAGGCACAGCGCAGCTTGCGGCCGCTGTCGGTGTCGCGGCTCCAGAACTTGGGGCTGCCCTGGGTGACGACGAGGCCTTCGGCCGGCATCTCCACCGAGATGCCGAAGGCGGAGGCGGATTGCTTCTGGCATTCCCGGCAGTGGCAGACATAGGTCGCAACCGGCAGGGCGCTGTGCCGATAGCGCACAGCGCCGCATTGGCAGCGACCGGTCACCATTCGGCGCTCCGCCCGACGACGATGATCTCGCGCGCTTCCGGGGTGAAGAGGCTGCGGTCCCAGTCACCGAAGCAGTGCTCGACCGCGAGCCCCGCCGCCATCATCGCCTCCCAGATCTCCTCCGGCGCGGAGAAGCGCAGTCGGAAATCCGAGCGCAGGCGCCGGTCGTCGGCGATCACGCGGTAATGCTCCACCACGTCGACGACCTCGTCTTCACCCATCGCGGCCTCGTTCCAGATCTCGACGGCGCCGTAGGCCTTGGTCTCGACCGTGCGGCGCGAGAGGTCCGGCGTCCATTCCAACCACTCCCGCGCCGCCGGGTTGCGGCTGTCGAGCGCGAAGCGGCCGTCGGGCGCCAGATGCTCGGCGATCCGCTCGAACAGCGCGATCTGGTCGGGCTCGGTCAGCAGCCCCTGGAAGGCATGGCCGGTCATGATAATAAGGTCGAAGCTGCGCTCGAGGTCGATGGCGCGGGCGTCGCCCAGCAGCCATTCGACCGGGTCGCTGCGGGCGTTCCGGCGGGCGATCTCCAGCATCGGTTCAGCGGGATCGATGCCGACCGCGCTGCAGCCGACCGCCTGCACGATGCCGCGCGTCAGCGCGCCGGTGCCACAGCCGAGATCGAGCAGGCTCCTGATCCGCAGGCGCGTCGCGAGATCGCGATAGAACTCGTCGCTGACGTCCCAGCCGTTGTCGTCGTCATAGACGACGGCGAGCTCCGGCTGGTTGTAGTGGTCGGTCACGCCTGCACGAACTCGATGATGCAGCCGTTCGCGACCTCCGGCGGCACCAGGCAGCCCTTGCCGGTCTTCTCGACCGGCAGCTTGCGGTCCCTCAGGAAGTCGCGGCAGCGTGCCTTGTCGCTGACCTCGAACTTCATGGCTGCGATCCAGGGCGTGTCATGATCGGGGAGCGGCAGCAGCGCCTCATAGATCACGCGGAGATTCTTCGGCGTCACGAAGCGGATAGCGCCCGCGCCGGTGTTGACCACCGTCATGGCGTCGGAGACCTGGATGCGGTCGGGGCCGAACAGCGGCAGGTAGCCGATCGCGGTCCGGACCGGATCGTCGGAGACCAAGGTCACCGAGACCAGGCGCCGCGCCCGATTGGCGTGGCGCAGCCATTCCGGGCGGCGGATCAACTCCGGCGTCTTGTGATGGGTGATGAAGGCGGAAAGGTCCGGCGTCGACCCGCGCGGGAGATAAAGCAGCTCGAACTCCGGCAACGCCTCGCCCTCCGGCAGCTCGAGCTTGCGCTTCAGCGGCTTCGGTCCTTCGGCGGCGATCCCGGCCTTGGTCAGCGCCGCCTTGCAGGCAGCCGGATCGTCGGTGCCGAAGGCAACCGCCATCAGCCCTTCGCGTTTGGCGAGGAAGGTGTCGAGATTGTTCAGGAACTCCTTGGGATCGACCACGCCCAGGAGCTCGACATAGCCGCTCTCCAGCATGATGCAGTAGTTGCCGGTGCCCCAGCCGATATGCCGGCCGCGCGGCGTCAAGGTGAAGCCGAGCATCTCCCAGGCGGTGCGCGCCGCTTCGAGGTCGCGCATCCCGACCAAAGTATGATCGATGCCGGTGATGGTCGCGGCGGCATCCTCACGATTCATGGTTTTCCGTTCCCCCGAAAACCAGAACGCCGCCCCCGATGCATTCTAGCATCGAGGGCGGCGGTATCAACTGGCGAGATACCGGCCGACGGCCGATCAGTGAATCCGCGCCCAGATCTTCCGCTTGGCCGCGTAGAACAGCAGTGTGAATGCGACCAGGAAGAGCACCGCCTTCAAGCCGGTCAGGTGCCGGGCCTCGAGGTTCGGCTCGCCGGCCCAGGTCAGGAAGGCGGCGACGTCCCTGGCCTCGCTGTCCAGGTCGTTCTTCGCGCCGTCGGCGAAGGTGACGGCGCCGTCGGTCAGCGGCTGCGGCATCGCGATCTGATGGCCGCGGAAGAACTTGTTGTAGTTCATCCCGTCCTGGAGCTTGAACCCGGCGGGCGCATCGCCGTAGCCGGTGAGGATCGCGTGAATATAGTCCGCACCCTCATAGCCCAGGAATCCCTTGCCGGCGCGCGAGCGGGCGAGCAGCGACATGTCCGGCGGCAGCGCACCGTTGTTGGCGGCACGCGCCGCCTGATCGTTGGCGAACGGCGCCTTGAAGTGGTCCGAGGGCTTGCCCGGACGGTCGAACATGTCGCCGGCGTCGTTCGGGCCGTCGGTGATCTGCACCGAGGCGGCGATGTCCTTCACCTCGTCGTCGGAGAAGCCGATCTGCGCGAGGTTGCGGTAGTACATCAGGTTCGCCGAATGGCAGGCGGAGCAGACGTCCTTGTAGATCTGGAAGCCGCGCTTCAGCTGCGCATGGTCGAACTTGCCGAAGAAGCCGGTGAACGACCACTGCTCGCGCGGGATATGGATACCCTCCTCGTCGGGCGATGCCGCGATGAAGAGGACCGCGACCAGGGCGGAGAGGATGGTGAGGCCGTTGAGGAGGATAGAACGCTTCTTCATGGTCTTAGGCCTTTTCCATCGGCTTCGCTGCGGCCGCGGAGGGAACGGCGCCGCCGCCCTTCGGCAGCACCGACTGGCTGATCGAGAGCGGCAGCGGCAGGGTGCGCTCGAAGATCGAGAGCAGCGGCAGAATCACCAGGAAGAAGGCGAAATAGTAGATCGCCGCGATCTGGCCCAGGGTGATGATCTGGATGCCGAAATGGCCGCCGGCGAAGCTGATCGCCCAGAGGTCGTCGGCCGACTGGAGATGAGCCGCCGCCTGCAGGCTGTCCGGTGTGACCACGGTGAACTCGAGCGGCAGCCAGTAATTGGCCGGCGGATACTTGCCGCAGAACATCAAGATCGCGCAGACGAAGACCAGCGTCCAGAAGAAGCGCTTGAAGGCCGGACGGAACGTGCCGGAGCGCACCGGCGAACGGTCGAGCCAGGGCAGGATGAACAGCACCATGATCGACGAGAACATGGCGAGCACGCCGACCAGCTTGTTCGGGATCGAGCGCAGGATCGCGTAATACGGCAGGAAGTACCATTCCGGCACGATCTCCGGCGGCGTCGAGAGTGGATTGGCCGGGATGAAGTTGTCGGGATCGCCGAGCGCCACCGGGGCATAGAACACCCAGAAGGCATAGAACAGCATGAAGACGCCGAGGCCGTAGAGATCCTTCACCGTGTAGTACGGATGGAAGGGGATCGAATCCTGCGGGCCCTTCATGTCGATGCCGGTCGGGTTGTTCGACCCGAAGCGGTGCAGCGCGAGCACGTGGATCACCACCACGCCGAGGATCACGAACGGCAGCAGGTAGTGGAGTGCGTAGAAGCGGTTGAGGGTCGGGTTATCGACCGCGAAGCCGCCCCAGAGCAGGGTCACGATCTTCGAACCCACGACCGGGAAGGCCGAGAACAGGTTGGTGATCACGGTGGCGCCCCAGAAGCTCATCTGGCCCCAGGGGAGCACGTAGCCCATGAAGGCCGTCGCCATCATCAGCAGCAGGATGGCGACGCCGATGATCCAGAGCAGCTCGCGCGGCGCCTTGTAGGATCCGTAATAGATCCCGCGGAAGATGTGGATGTAGACCGCGATGAAGAACATCGAGGCGCCGTTCATATGGATGTAGCGCAGCAACCATCCATAATTGACGTCGCGCATGATGCGCTCGACCGAGTTGAAGGCGAGATCGACATGCGGGGTGTACTGCATGGCGAGGAAGATGCCGGTCGCGATCATCACGACCAGCATGAAGCCGGCGATCGAGCCGAAATTCCACCAGTAGCTGAGGTTCTTCGGCGTCGGGTAGTCGTTCGCCTCGTGCTGCAGATAGGTGAAGACCGGCAACCGATGGTCGATCCAACGGATCACGGGGTTCTTGAAGACGACGGCCATGTTTTAATGTCCCCTCAACCGATCTTCACGACGGTGTCTTTTTCGAAGACGTAGTCCGGCACCGCGAGATCGAGCGGGGCCGGACCTTTGCGGATCCGTCCCGAGGTGTCGTATTGCGAGCCGTGGCAGGGACAGTACCAGCCGCCGAACTCGCCGCGCGGATCGGAGGACTTCTGCCCCAGCGGCACGCAGCCGAGATGGGTGCAGACGCCGACGAGGATCAGCCATTCCGGCTTCTTGACGCGCGAGGCGTCGGTCTGCGGGTCGCGCAGGCCCGCCGGGTTGGAAATCACGTTGCCCTTGGCATCGACCTCGGGATCGGCCTTCCTCGCCTCGGCGATCTCTTCCGGGGTGCGGCGGCGGATGAAGACCGGCTTGCCGCGCCACTTGACGGTGATCGCCTGGCCGACCTGCACGCCGGAGATATCGACCTCGATCGAGGAGAGCGCCAGCACGTCGCCCGAGGGGTTCATGCTGCTGATGAACGGCCAGACAACCGTGGCGGCGCCGAAGGCCGCCGCGGAAGCCGACATCAGATAGAGGAAATCGCGGCGCGTCTCACCCGCGCCTTGCGCCGAATGCGCGTGATCCGCCATTGAACTGCCCTCATCCCGGTCCCGCGCCCCCGAAGACGGCGAGGCGCCGCCCGGTGCGGGCTGAAATATCCCAAAGTTCACCGCGGGTTATAGCATGCGGGCCGCCGCCGGATGGCCGCAGGACTTGCGACAGAACGCCGCAGAATCGCCAACGATATCAACCACTCAGGCAGGCGGAACCGGTCGCTTCCCCGCCGATCCCGGGCATGGGTATAAAGGAATTCGGCGGGGTTGCAAAGCACGGCATTCTGCGGTGCGAAACGGCCCCGCACGCCCGATCGGCGCTCGAGAAGGACCGACATGCGGCTCGCCCTCTACCAGCCGGACATCCCGCAGAATACCGGCGCCATGCTGCGTCTCGCGGCCTGCTTCGGGCTCGACGTCGATCTCATCCTGCCTTGCGGCTTCGTTCTCGATGACAAGAGAATGCGGCGCGCCGGCATGGACTATATCGACCGGGTCACGATGACCCGGCACGGCTCCTGGACGACCTATCTCGAGTCTCGAAATGCGCGGGCGGAGGGGCGCCTGGTCCTGCTGACCACCCGTGGCGACACCGCTTACGCCGACTTCACTTTCCAGCCCGCCGACACGCTGCTGGTCGGCCGCGAGAGCAGCGGCGTCCCGCCGGAAGTCTTCGCTGCCGCCGATGCCCGGATCGTCATCCCGATGCAGCCGGGCTTGCGCAGCCTCAACGTCGCCATGGCGGCGGCGATCGTCGCCGGGGAAGCGATGCGGCAGCTCTGCGGTTTCGCGCACCTCGAATCGGCACGGCGCGCGGCATCATGAGCGCCTATCCCGCCGATCACCGTGAACAGGCCGCCGCCTGGTTCGCCACGCTCCGCGACGCGATCTGCAAGGCGTTCGAAGGGCTGGAAGACGCGTTGACCGGACCGGGGTCGGAAATGGCGCCGGGCCGGTTCGAGCGCAAGGCCTGGACGCGGCCGGATCCGGAAGCGGGCGACGGCGGCGGTGGCGAGATGTCGATCATGCGCGGACGCGTCTTCGAGAAGGTCGGCGTCAACATCTCGACCGTCCACGGCGTCTTCAGCCCGGAGTTCCGGAAGTCGATCCCCGGCGCCGCCGGCGACGGGAAATTCTGGGCCGGCGGCATCAGCCTGGTCGCGCATATGCGCTCGCCGCTGGTGCCGGCCGTGCATATGAACACGCGGCACATCGTGACGACCGAGTCCTGGTTCGGCGGCGGCGCCGACCTGACCCCGACCTTCCCCGATGCCGACGACACCGCCGCCTTCCACGCCGCGCTGAAGGGCGCCTGCGATGCCACCGATGCCGGCTACTATCCCCGCTTCAAGAAGTGGTGCGACGAATACTTCTATCTGCCGCACCGGCAGGAGCCGCGCGGCGTCGGCGGCATCTTCTACGACAATCTCAACACCGGGGACTGGGCGCGCGACTTCGGCTTCACCCGCGCGGTCGGCGAGGCCTTCCTGAAGGTCTACCCCGAGATTGTCCGACGGCACATGAACGACGGCTGGACCGAGGCGCAGCGCCGGCAACTCCTCGTCAAGCGCGGCCGCTACGTCGAGTTCAACCTGATCTATGACCGCGGCACGCTCTTCGGCCTGAAGACCGGCGGCAACGTGGAAGCGATCCTGATGTCGCTGCCGCCGGAGGTGAACTGGCCGTAGGCTAGCGCACGACCTTGAACGGCCGGCGCTGGTCGCTGGAGATTCGATCGGCGGCCGAGCGTATCGCAGCGGCATCGATTCCATAATGCCGGTAGAGATCGGCGATGGTGCCGGTCTGGCCGAAATGCTCGACGCCCAGGGGATGCACCTTGTGTCCGTAGACGCCGCCGAGCCAGGACAGCCCGGCCGGATGGCCGTCGAGCACGGTGACGAAAGCGGCATACGAAGGGACGCCGCGCAGCAGGCGCTCGATATGCGACTCGGCGTGGCGCAGGCCGCGCTGCCGAGCCCGGACCGCCGCCGACCAGCCGGCGTTCAGCCGGTCCGCCGATGTCACGGCCAGGAGCCCGATGTCGCGCCAGGCTTCGCCCATCATGCCGACTGCCTCGATGGCCTCGGGTGCCACGGCGCCGCTATAGGCGACGACCGCGGTGCAGTTCGGACCGGGCTCCCTCAGCCAATAGCCGCCGTCGATGATCTCGCGGGCGAGCTCCGGCGTCATCGCCCGCTGCGGCTGCTCGATCTGCCGGGTCGAGAGCCGAAGATAGACCGAGCCGCCGGTCTCGTCGCGAAGCCAATTCCGCTCGTCGCGATCGCCTCCGCCGTCGCGCTGGATGTATTCGAAGGCCCAGCGCAGGACCACGGCAAGCTCATCGACGAAGGCGGGCTCGAAGGCGGCGAGCCCGTCCTGGGCGAGGCCGATCAGCGGCGTCGCGATCGACTGATGCGCGCCGCCCTCCGGCGCCAGCGTGATGCCGGACGGCGTCGCGACCAGGATGAAGCGCGCATCCTGGTAGCAGGCGTAGTTGAGCGCATCGAGGCCGCGGCTGATGAAGGGATCGTAGAGCGTGCCGATCGGAATGAGGCGCTCGCCGTTGATGCTGTGCGAGAGGCCGAGGGCCGAGAGCATCAGGAAGAGGTTCATCTCGGCGATGCCGAGCTCGAGATGCTGGCCCGCAGGGCCGAACTCCCATTTCTGCACCGAGGCGATCCGTTCTTCCTTGAAGGTGTCGACCATGCTGGCGCGGGCGAAGAGACCGCGGCGGTTGACCCAGGGGCCGAGATTCGTGGAGACGGTGACGTCGGGTGATGTGGTGACGATGCGCTGCGCCAGCGGGGTGTCCTCGCGGCCGATCTCGTTCAGGAGCTGGCCGAAGCCCATTTGGGTCGACATGACGGGCTGCGGATTGAAGGCGAGCGTCGCCGGCACGGGCACCGCGGCGGACTCCAGCCGTCGTGGTTTCCCGGTCAGAAACGGCACCTGGTCGAGGTAGCCTTGCAGCTGCTCCGGCAAGGCGTCGAGGCCTTCGAACGGCTGCCATTCCTTGCCTTCGCCGACCTTCATGGCGTCGCGGAATGTCTCCATCTGCGCGGGCGTCATCAGGCCGGAGTGATTGTCCTTGTGCCCCGCGAGCGGCAGGCCGAAGCCCTTGATGGTGTAGGCGATGAAGCAGACCGGCCGGTCATGGGTTGAAGCTTCGGCGAAAGCCTTCAGCAAAGTCGGCCGGTCGTGGCCGGCGAGATTGGTCATTAGCGCGGCGAGCTCGGCATCGGAACGTGCGGCGATGAGCCTGCTCACCGGACCCTCCTCGCCGATCTCCTCTTGGAGGCGCTTGCGCCAGCCGGCGCCGCCCTGGAAGGTCAGCGCCGAATAGAGCTGGTTCGGGCAGCGGTCGATCCAGGCGCGCAGCGCCTCGCCGCCCGGCTCCCGGAACGCAGCCTCCAGCAGCGCGCCGTATTTGAGGACGACCACGTCCCAGCCGAAGGTCTTGAAGATCTGCTCGAAGCGCGACCACAGGCCCTCGCGGATCACGGCGTCGAGCGATTGGCGATTGTAATCGACCACCCACCAGCAGTTCCTCAGGCCCTGCTTCCAGCCTTCGAGCAGCGCCTCGAAGATGTTGCCTTCGTCGAGCTCGGCGTCGCCGACCAGCGCGATCATGCGGCCTTCGGGGCGATCCTTGCCCCAGCCCTTCGCACGCACGTAATCCTGCACGATCGATGAGAACAGGGTCTGGGCGACGCCGAGGCCGACCGAGCCGGTCGAGAAATCGACATCGTCGGCATCCTTGGTGCGCGAGGGATAGCTCTGCGCGCCCTTGTAGCCGCGGAAATGCTCCAGCTTCTCCAGCGATTGCCGCCCGAGCAGATACTGGATCGCGTGAAAGACCGGCGAGGCGTGCGGCTTCACCGCGACCCGGTCCTCGGGCTTCAGCACCTCGAAATAGAGCGTGGACATGATGGTGGCGAGCGAGGCCGAGGAGGCCTGGTGCCCGCCGACCTTGAGGCCGTCCGCGTTCGGGCGGATGTGGTTGGCGTTGTGGATGGTCCAGGCGGAAAGCCAGAGAACCTTCTTCTCCAGCTCGCCGAGGAGATCGATGTTCCGTCCGCTCACGCCGTCCTCCAAATCCGCCTCAATCGCCCGCGTAGTAAAATCCTTTGATCTCGGTCGCCTGCTGCCGGCCCTGGTCCAGCTTGGCCCAGCCGGTCAGGCCGAAGCCGTCGCGCAGCAGGAAGAAATCGCCGTCCTGCAGCACCACCTCGACGAAGGCACCGGGGACGATGGTGGTGACGATGCCGGATTCCT
>Ga0335070_10001304_pt1 | contig 28791 bp, 28 predicted proteins | sample Lox_Sample_13_FD_206722 | JGI IMG/M metagenome (GOLD analysis project Ga0335070, IMG submission 206722) | Soil microbial communities from Loxahatchee National Wildlife Refuge, Florida, United States - Lox_Sample_1.3 | ecosystem: Environmental > Terrestrial > Soil > Wetlands | place: USA...
TCGAACACCGACGGGTCGTCGCCGTCGAAGCCGAACATGAACAGGCCGAACACCATGATTCCGTAGGAGTGGACCTTCTCGACCAGCGAGGCGAAGGTCTCGGGCCGGTTCACGTGCTTGTGCACGCTCGTCAGCGTGGAGCGCGTGATCGACTCGAAGCCGATGCTCAGCAGGGTGCACCCGCTCGCGGCGGCCAGCTCGAGCATCCGATCGTCCTGGGCGAGCTTGGAGGTGACGCCGGCCTGCCACTGGATGCCGCGGCCCTTGAGCGCCCGCATGACCTCCTTCGGACGATCCGGGGTGCCGAAGAAGTCCGCGTCGTTTATCGAGATGATCCGGGAGCCGCAGTTCTCGATCTCGTGGATCACCTCGTCGACCGGCCGGTAGCGGAACTTGAGCCCGTTCATCAGGGGCTCGGCGCAGAAGGTGCAGCCCTGGTGGCAGCCCCGGGAGGTCTGCACGAAGGTGCGATTGACGTAGCGGTGCTTCTTGAGGAGGTCGTAGCGCGGCATCGACATGCCTTCCATCGGGTGTAGCCGGTCCGCCCGGTAGACGCCGCGCAGCTGCCCCTGCTCGAGGTCGTCGAGCATCTTCGAGATCACCAGCTCGGCCTCGCCGATCACCACCGCGTCGGCGTGCTTGAGGGTCTCCTGCGGCATGAAGCTCGGGTGCACCCCGCCCATCACGACCGGGATCCCGCGCGCCCGGAAGGCGTCGGCGATCTCGTAGCCGCGGTTCACGTAGGCGGTCATCGCGGAGATGCCGACGAGATCGGCCTTGAGATCGAAGTCGATCGTCTCGATGTTCTCGTCGGTCAGCACGACCTCGTAGCGATCACGCGGGATGGTCGCCGCGACGGCGAGGAGCCCGGCGAGGGGCGAGTAGAGCGCGCGGTTCAGATAGAGGGGCCGGGTGGTGATCGAATCGGTCTTCGGATTGACGAGATGGATGATCCGCGTTCGCATGGCGATCGGCCTCAGGACCCGGTCCGGACGAAGACGTTCTGCTCGGGCGCCGGGAACCCGGCCTCGCCGAACGTCTCGCGGATGACCCGGTTGGTGTCGAAGTAGACCTGCCAGTAGTGCTGGTTGTCGCAGTAGGGGCGCACCGCCAGGACCGGACCGAGCGGGGTGAACTGGAGGATCTCCACGTCCGGCTTCGGGTCGGTCTTGACGTTGGCGATGCGGGCGAGGCGCTCCCGGAGCAGCCGCATGGCCGCCGCGTGGTCGACGCTGTTGTGCATCTGGGCGACCAGGTCGACCCGGCGGTACGGGTTGGCCGAGAAGTTCTGGATGGTGTCCGAGAAGAGCTTGTTGTTGCCGATGAAGGTCCGGACGTTGTCGAGGGTGTTCACGGTGGTCACGAACAGGCCGATCTCCTCGACGCTGCCCACCAGCCCGCCCGCGCCGATGAAGTCGCCGACCTTGAAGGGGCGGAGGATCAGGATGAAGATGCCGGCCGCGAGGTTGCCGAGCAGCCCGCTCCACGCGGCGCCGATGGCCAGGCCGACGCCGGCCATCAAGGCCGCGAAGCTGGTGGTCTCGATGCCGAAGAAGCCGAGGATGGCGACGATCAGGACGATGTTGAGGAGCACCCTCACCGTCGTGCCGATGTAGCTCGCCACCGTCTGATCGAACGGGTACTTCAGGCTGCGCACCAGGAGCCCGACGCCGAAGCCGATCAGACGCCGACCGACGACCCAGAGCACGAAAGCGCCGACCACCTTGAGGGCGAAGTAGGTGAGGAGCGGAATGGCGTTCTGGATCACGGGCTGGATGCTGTCCATGGCGATCGGGTCTCCCTCGTCGGGGGCCGGCTAGACGGCCCGGTAGACCGCGCGCTCGAACGTGCCGAACAGGTCGATGGCGGTGTCGTCGTAGAAGGGCAGCAGCTGGGAGAGGAACACCCCGCACACGCGCTTGGTCCGGTCGATCCAGAAGTAGGTGTTGGCGAGGCCGGCCCAGGCCAGGGAGTTGGCCGCGCGGCCGGTGGCCGCCTCCTTGGTGTTGATCAGGAAGCTCAGCCCCCACTTCTTGCTCATGCCCGGGAACAGCTCGACGTCGTTGGACAGGGGCGGGATCGCGGTCTTGAGCACGCCAACCTCGAGGGAGCCGATGTGGTTCTGACCCATCAGATCGACGGTGCCCTTCTGGAGGATCTGCGCGCCCTTGAACGTGCCGCCACCCAGGATCATCCGGCAGAAGTTGAGATAGTCGCCGGCGGTGCCGTAGAGACCGCCGCCGCCCATGTGGAACTCGGGCTCCTGCGGGAGCCCGAACTCGATCGGGGCCAGGGTGCCGTCGGGGCCGCGCTGGTGCATCGCGGAGAGGCGCGCGCTCTGCGCGGTGCCCAGCTTGAAGGCGGTGTCCTTCATGCCGAGGGGGCCCGTGATGTGATCCTGGAAATAGCGGTCGAGCCGCTGGCCGCTCACGGCCTCGACCATCTTGCCCGCCCAGTCGATGTTGATGCCGTAGTCCCAGCGGTCACCCGGATCGAACAGCAGCGGGGTGCCGAGCGCCGCGTTGGTGCAGGTCGTGATGCCCGGCGTGCCGGTGACCTGCTGGAACTGGGCGATCGACGAGCTCCAGATCTCGTAGCTGAAGCCGGCGGTGTGGGTGAGGAGATGGCGCAGCGTGATCGGCCGCTTGGGGGCGCGCAGCCGGGGCTGACCGGCCGCGTCGAAGCCCTCGAGCACCTTGACCGCGCCCAGCGCGGGCACGACGTCGCTCGCCGGCTTCTCGAGGCTCAGCTTGCCGCGCTCCACCTGCTGCATGGCTGCGGTCGCGGTGATGGCCTTGGTCATCGACGCGATCCAGACCACCGTGTCGAGGGTCATCGCGGCCGGCTTGCCGATCTCGCGCTGGCCGAAGGCGCCCTCGTAGACCACGCCGGTGTCGGTGGCCGCGGTGGCCACCACGCCCGGGATCCTCTTCGATGCGACGGCCTGGCTGAAGGTCGAGTCGAGGCCCTTGAAGTCCGCCATGGTCAGCCTCCTTCTGGTGATCGGTTGACGCCGCGGCCCATCTCCGCGCCCCCGACGCTACGCTCCGGCCAGGGTAAGTTCAAGCGCTCAGGCGGTCGGTGCCGGCGCGGCCCCGCCGCCCCCACCGCCTCCACGCCGGCGCCGGCGCCGCCGGCGGCGGCCGCGGCGCGCCCCGCCGCCGGTGGGTGGGCCGGTGGCTGCGCCAACCACCGCGGGAGCGACGTTGCCGTCGACCTCGTCCACCTCGTCGACCTCGACGACGTCCGCGGTCGGCTCGGACTCCTCGAGGGTCTCGTCGGCGGCGGCCGCCGCGGCGGCGGCCCCGCCGGCCGCGTCGGCCAGCGTGATCATGCCGGTGCGGCTCACCACCAGCTCGCGGATGCGGCGCAGGCGGGTGATCAGCCGCGGGGAGCCGGGCGGGCGGCTGAAGCCGCGCTCTTTCAGCGCGCGGGCGAGGGTGTCGATGAGCACCGCGTTGTTCGGCGCGTGATCGGCCAGCTCGCGCACCACGTCCACGAGCTGATCGTGCGGCGCGGTCTGCGCCCCGGTCTCGGGGGCCGGCGCGCGGGCCGGCTCGGCCGGCCGCGCGGGCGCATGATGCGGGACGGGGCGGGACGGCATCGGTGCGCGCCCGCCGTGGTCGCCGCGCCCGCGGCCGCGCCGCCGTCCGCGCCCACCCCGGCGGCCGCGGCCCTCACGGGGCGCCGGTGCCTCCGCCTGGGCCGGCTCCTCGGCGGCGGCCAGGCCGCTGAGGCCGCGGTGGGAGAGACGGCGATACTCCACGCCCAGCACGGCGGCCACGTCGCCGACCGCGTCGAAGGCGCGGTCGTCCGAGATGATCTCGATGAGGTCGCCGGGCCGCGCGCTGCCGAGCCAGACGCCGGCGCTGACCGCGATGCGGAGGTCGCTCCAGTCGCGCACGCCGGTGGACGGCGCGCTGTGGACGAGGTGGGCGCCGCGCCGGGCCAGGAGGCGGGCGCTGTCCGCCCCGATCACGCGCCAGTTGCCGACCGCGATCAGCTCGACCCGGCGGTCGTGACGGTCGATGGCGAGGTGATCGAGCACGCGGCTGATGTGGTCCGCGCGGCTCGAGTTCTCGACGTCGACGAAGATCGCCCGGCGGCCGCTCGGCAGGGGCGGCGGCGGAGCGAGGGGGCGGACTCGCGCGGCGAAGGCGCGCTCGGGCGTGGCGGTGCGCACCGCAGGCAGGGTGGGCGCGGGCTCGGCGGCGGGTGCGGGCGGCGGCGGGTTCCGGCGCTTGGCCGGGCTCGCTGGCGGTTTCTTGACGGTCTTGCGGGTGCGGGTGGGACGTTTGGTCTGTGCCATGGGTGCTGAGCCTAGCACTTCCCCGCGGGGGGGTGCGCCCGAAATCCCGCCTTAAATCCTCATTGACAATCGACCGCTCTGCCCCTATGACCATCCGCACATGGATCGGTGTTGGACCAAACAGGGAGGCCTCGATGAACGTCACCCGGGATGTTACCCGAAGGGATCTGCTCAAAGGCGCGGCCGCGGCCGGCATTGCCTCGAGCCTGGCCCAGGCCATGCCCGCCCAGGCCCAGACCACCCAGAAGAAGGAGCTGGTGACCGCCCAGGGTGGTGACATCGCGCGCTTCGACCCCCACTTCAGCACGTCCTCTAACGACATCCGGGTGTCGTTCAACCTGTTCGACAACCTGACGAGCCGCCATCCGGACGGCAAGCTGTACCCGGGGCTCGCCACCGAGTGGAAGCTGGAGGCGCCGACCACCTGGCGCTTCAAGCTGCGGCAGGGCGTGAAGTTCCACAACGGCGACGCGTTCACCTCCGCGGATGCCAAGTTCAGCATCGAGCGCACGTACGACCCGGCGGCGAAGACCATGGTGGCGACCGCGCTCTCCACCATCGAGCGCATCGACGCGCCGGACCCGTACACCCTGGTGATCACGACCAAGAAGCCGGATCCGTTGCTGCCGGCCCGGCTGGCCTTCTACGGTGGCCAGATCGTGCCCAAGAAGTACCTGGAGTCGGTCGGCAACGACACGTTCAACGCCAAGCCGGTCGGCACCGGGCCGATCCGCTTCACCTCCTGGGTGAAGGACGACAAGGCGATCTTCGACGCCAACCCGGACTACTGGGGCGGGCAGATCGCGGTGGACCAGTGGATCATGCGGCCGATCCCGGAGACGGCGCCGCGGATCGCGGCCCTGCTCAAGGGCGAGGTGGACGTCATCACCCAGCTCCCGCCCGATCAGGGCGAGCGCGTGGCCGGCAACGCCACCACCCGGGTGGCGGGGGCGCTCTACGCGGGGCTGTACGTGTTCGGGGTCAACAGCAAGCGGCCGCCGCTCGACAACCCGCTGGTGAAGCAGGCGCTGTCGTTGGCCATCGACCGGGAGGCGATCGTGAAGGAGCTGTGGCGGGGGCGCGGCATCGTGCCCAACGGCCCGATCGCCAAGGGCGACAACCACTACGACGCCAGCTTGCCTGCGCTCGTCTACCGGCCGGGCGAGGCGCGCGACCTCCTGAAGAAGGCGGGCTACAAGAACGAGGAGATCTTCATCGAGACCACGGTGGCCTACGTCTCCCAGGACAAGGCCATGTCCGAGGCCATCGCGGCGATGTGGCGCGACGTGGGCGTCAACGTGAAGGTCGAGGTGATCGAGTACTCGGTGCGGGCCCAGAAGGGTCGCGAGAAGAGCTTCAAGGGCGTGTGGTGGTCGGACCCGACGTCGACGCTCGGCGATCCCGACGGCATGATGTGGCGCCTGCTCGGCCCCGGCGGGCCGATGGACTACTGGCGCGACGCGCGCTGGGACGAGCTGGGCAACGCGGCGCGGTTCAGCGTGGACGAGCGGTTCCGTGGGCAGGCCTACCGGGAGATGACCAAGACCTTCCTCGAGTACCTGCCGTGGATACCCGTGATCCAGCCCTACGAGGACTACGGCCTGCAGAAGTACGTCGAGTTCACGCCGAACCCGAACCAGCAGTTCGAGCTGCGCCGCTTCAACTTCAAGCTGAATCGGGCGTAGCGGGGTCGGGGCCCCAGGGCGCGGCCGAGGATGGCGCCCTCGACGCCGTTCATGCGCAGGCCGAGCGTGGCCGCGACGGTGGGCGCCACGTCGCGGCTGCGGATGGCCCCGAGGGGTACCGCGCGGCGGATTCCGGCGCCGGCGGCCAGGAAGAAGGCCGCGTTGTCGGCGTAGATCGGGCGCTGGCCGTGCGTGCCGCGATACTTGGGGGTCCCGTGCTCGTCGTCGCCGTCGGCGGCGTCGCCGTAGGAGTAACCGGGCGCGGCCTCGAACATGACGTCGGCCACCTGGTGGTGGTCGCCCGGCGCAGGCAGGCCGATGCTCGCGTACTCGGCGGCCGGCCACATGCCGCTCACCCCCTCCATCCGCGCGATCTCGCGCGCGAGCTGGTCGATCGCGGCCGGATCCGCGTCCAGGCGATAGAGCGCGCCCGCACCGTGGTTCATCACGAAGCGCGCCTGCCGCTCCGCTCCCAGCTTGCGTAGCCGGACGTTGGGCCGGATCTCGCGATCCGAGGGCAGGAAGCCGTGGTCGGAGACCACGAAGACGGTGGTGTCGTCGAGCCGCGGGTCGCCCAGGGCGGCCACGAAGCGCCCGATCAGGCCGTCCACGTACTCGAGCGCCCAGTAGGCCTCGGGGCTCCGGGGCCCGTAGAGGTGCTGGAAGCTGTCGACGCAGAGGAAGTGGAGCAGCAGCAGCGTCGGCTCGTGCCGGCGCGCCACGTGGGCGGCGACGCCGCCGACCATCTCGTCCTTGTAGAAGCGCTTGGGCAGCAGCGCCCACTCGCCCTGGCGGTGCATCGGGTAGCCGAGCGCGGACAGCTCGTCCCACACCGCGCGCGGGGTTTGGGTCTCGAACACTCGCTGGTCCTTGAAGAAGGGCAGGTTGAAGTCGAGCGTGGTGGCGTTTCGGGTGGCCGGCCAGTCGATGGCCGCGGTGCGGAGCCCGGCCCGGTGGGCGAGGTCGTAGACGGTGGGCGCGCGCAGCAGCGTGGGCGCGTCGTAGATCGGGTCGCCGGTGAGATCCTCGGCGCTCCGCGTCCGCCGGTTCAGGATGTGGTTGGCGACCACCCCGTGCACGCTCGGGCTCACCCCGGTCACCATGCTCACGTGGGTCGGCCATGTGGTGCTCGGGAACACGGTCTCCATCGAGGAGGCGATCGCGCCCCGATCGGCGAGCCGACGCAGGTGGGGCAGGCGCGCCTGCGGGTCCCCCCAGTAGAACGCCGCGAAGCCGTCGATGCTGATGGCGACGACACGGCGGGCCATGTGGGGCGTCGAGTCTAGGCCTGGGCGGCGGCCCGGGCGCGGGCCCGGTACTTCTCGAGGTTGCCGCCGGACTTGAGCTTGCCGGGCAGGGGATGGCCGACGACCCGCTCGGCGAGCTGCCCCGCCTCGATCATCGCGTCGAGATCGATGCCGGTCTCGACCCCCAGCTCCTGGCAGAGGAAGACCAGGTCCTCGGTGGTCACGTTGCCCGCGGCGCCCTTGTGGGCCGCGAACGGGCAGCCGCCCAGGCCCGCGACCGCGCTGTCGAAGCGGTCCACGCCCATCTCGAGCGCGGCCACCACGTTGGCGATGGCGAGCGCGCGGGTGTCGTGGAGATGGAGCCTCACCGGCACCTCGGGCCAGCGCGCGCGCACCGCGCCCACCAGCCGCTTGATCTGCCGCGGGTTGGCCCAGCCCATGGTGTCGGCCAGGCCGATGCCGCCGAGTCGCGAGCCGCACGCGGCCGCGCGCTCCTCGACCTTCGCGAGCACCGAGACCACGCGCGCCGGCTCGACGTCGCCCTCGTAGTTGCAGCCGAACGCGGCCATCACGCCCGCGTCGATCCAGTCCATGCCGAGAGCCTGGTAGCGGGCCGTCCAGCCGGGCAGCTCGTCGATCTTCTCGTCCACGCTGCGGTTGGTGTTCTTGCGCATGAACACGTCGCTGGCCGCCACCCCGAACATCGGTCGCAGCGCGAGCGACTCCCGCAGCAGGGCGGCCCGCGCGAGGCCGGCCTCGTTGAGCCAGATCGCCTCGTAGGCCACGCCGGGCGCGTGCTTGATCCCGGCCACCATCTGCTCGGCGTCGGCCATCTGGGGCACCCACTTCGGGCTCACGAACGAGGTGAACTCGATGGTGGGCACCCCGGTATCGGACAGGGCGTCCACCAGGCTGATCTTCTGCTCGAGGGTGATCGGTCCCTTCTCGAACTGGAAGCCCTCGCGCGGGCCCACTTCCTTGATCGTGACGTGTGTCGGCATGTCGCTCATCCGATGACCCTCCGTGACGCCAGCGCGTCGATCTCGTCCTTGGGGATGCCCAGCTCTTGCAGGACCTCGCGGGTGTGCTCGCCCAGGTGGGGGGCGGGGCGCCTCAGCTCCATCTCGAAGGCGCTGCTGTGCACCGGCAGCTTCGGCAGCTTGGCGGTGCCACGCCCCGGCAGCGGCGTGTCGATGAACTGGCCGGCCGCGTTCAGGTGCGGGTCGTCCACGAGCTGGTCGGGCCGCCGCAGCGGCGCGAACGGTACCTTCGCGCGCTCCAGCCGCTCGGAGAGCTCGGCGCTCGGGTACCGGCCCATCGCCTCCTGGATCCGGCCGGGCAGCCAGTCGCGCGCGGCCACTCGCCGGGCGTTGTCGGCGAGCCGCTCGTCGGCGAGCAGCTCGGTGAGCGCGAACTCCTTGCAGAAGCGCTCCCAGTGGCCGTTGGAGGTGATGCCGATGAAGATCTGCTCGCCGTCCGCCGCCGTGAAGAGCTGGTAGACGCCCCAGCCCATGCGCGTACCCTGGCGGATCTCCGGCATCGGCACCGACGGCTCCCCGGTGGCCGCGTGCTGGGCGAGCCACTGGCCCACCCAGAACACGGTGGTCTCGAAGAGGCCGGAGGTGATCTGCTGGCCGCGGCCGGTCCGCGCGCGCTGCTGGAGCGCGGCGAGCACCGCGATCACGCCGTAGGCGGCCGCGCCCACGTCGACGATCGACGCGCCGGCGCGCAGCGGCTGGCCGCGCGGGCCCGTCATGAACGCCAGTCCGGCCGACATCTGGGCCAGCTCGTCCAGGAACGGCCGGGCCTCGTAGGGCCCGGGCAGGAAGCCCTTGAGCGCGAGGTAGATGATGCCGGGGTTGGTGCGGGCCAGCACGTCGTAGCCGAGGCCCAGGCTCTCGACGGCGCCGTAGGCGAAGTTGTCGATCACGATATCGGAGGCGGCGACCAGGCGCAGGAAGAGCGCGCGACCTTCCGCCGCGCCTTTGAGATCGATCGCGATCGAGCGCTTGTTGCGGTTCAGGAAGTGGAAGTTGGCGGAGGTGCCCGCCGGCATCGTGCGCGACTGATCGCCCTCGCCCGGCCGCTCGACCTTGATCACGTCGGCGCCGAGGTCGGCGAGCAGGAGCCCCGCCGAGGGCCCCGCGATGATGTGGCCCAGCTCGAGGACCCGGAGGCCCTCGAGCGGTAACGCGCTGGTCATGTCGCTCCGCATTGTACTGCAGGGCGGGGGGCCAATTCGCGCCCCTGCGTTAATTCGTTCGGCGGGACAATGAAGTATGCGATGGGGGAGTATGCGGCGGGGGACTATGCCGCGGGTGTCGCGCCGCCGGGGCGGCCAGGGAGGAACGACGATGATTCGGTTCGTGATCGTGGTCGGGCTCTGCGCGGGTGTCGTGCTCGTGGCGGGCCAGGCCCACGCTCAGTACCGGTACACGGATGACAAGGGCGTGAGCCGGGTCACGCAGTACAAGCTGGACGTGCCCGCTCGCCATCGGGACGCGGCCGTCTGGGTCGGGCCGACCGGGGTCGGAAAGCCGGCATTGAGCGAGGAGCAGCGGGAGACCAGGCGGCGGTGGGATGCCTATCGCCGGATCGGGGAGTCGAGCCTGAAGCCCGCCTCCTTCAGGAGGCTCGACGCGGTCCATCCGGAGAAGTGCCGGGAGCGCTAGTCGGATCGGGCCGCCCGCGCGCGTGAGCCCGGGGCAGGGTATGCTCGGAGCGTGAACGGCACGCTCGAGCGTCCCGGCGGCGCGCTGCACTTCGAGGTCATCGACGTGACGCCGCCGCGGGCGGGCGAGGTCCCGCTCGTCGTGTTCCATCACGGCATTGGTGCCACCGCCGACATCTGGGCCGACTGGCTGCCCGCGCTCGTGGATCGTTACCGCATCGCGCGCTTCGACACGCTCGGCTTCGGCCGCTCCGCAGTGCCCGGCCCCGGCTACCCCTGGTCCCTCGACGGCCTGGTCGAGGACGTCCTCGCGGTGGCGCGCGCCGCGGGCGGTGAGGGCTTCCACTTCGTGGGCGAGTCGCTGGGCGGCACCGTGGGGCTGCTGCTCGCGAGCCACCGGCCGGCGGGCCTGCTGAGCGTGACCGCGTCCAACGCCTCGCACCGCGGGGGCTCGGTCCAGCGGGCGCGCGAGTGGCGCGAGTTCATCCGGACGCGCGGGATGGCGGCCTGGGCCGAGATGATGACGCCACTGCGTCTGGATCGTGAGCGCGTCTCGGCTGGGCAGTGGCGATGGTTCGAGCGCGTGCAGGCCGAGGCCTCGCCGGACTCCGTCCTCGACCTCGCCGACCTGCTGATCCGCACCGATCTCACGCCGGCGCTCGGCCGCATCCGGGTCCCCACGCTCCTGCTCGCGCCCGCCCGGAGCCCGTTCGTCCCGCTGACCGTGATGGAGGAGATGCACGCGGCGATTCCGGGCTCGCAGCTGCTGGTCTGGGCTGACGCACGTCACGGGCTGCCCTGCTCGCACGGGGCGGCCTGCGGCCGGGCCCTTCGGGCCTTCCTCGACCGCCGGCTCGGGTCCGCCTCGTAGGGCATGACGCTCTCCCCGGCCGCGGCCGAGGCTCTGGGCCTGCTGCTGTCGACCCTCCTCGCAACCCTCGATCGGGTGGAGTGGGTGCAGCGGTATCTCTTCCCGCCGAGCGCGCCGAAGCTCGCGGCGCGACTCAACCCGCACGCCGAGCAGCTCGCCGGCCCTCTCCGCGCGCTCGAGGCGGCGGAGTGGCCCGACGACCTGCGCCTGCTCCGCGAGCGGCTGGTGACGGTCACGCGGCAGGCGCTCGAGCTGATCGAGGCGTTCGCGCGCGCGGCGGAGACGGGCGAGCCCATCGGGCTCTACCGCGCACTGCGCCGCTTCGCCCCGCTGCAGGAGGCGCTGTATCCGCTGGGGCCGGTCCTGGATCCGGTGAGCCGGTGGTTTCTCGAGCCGGGGCGGCGCGACGACGATGTGCTGGTCGCGCGGCTCCGCGCGTCCGCGCTCCGCGAGGACGGCGCCCGCGTCGGCGTGCTGCATGCCCGCAACGAGCGGGGCGCGCGGGGGGGCCTCTCGCTCTACGTGCCCGAGACGTGGGATCCCGGCGCGCCCGCGCCGCTGCCCCCGCCGCTGCCCCCGCCGCTGATCGTCGCCCTGCACGGGGGCAGCGGGCACGGGCGCGATTTCCTCTGGAGCTGGCTCCGGGAGGCGCGTGCGCGCGGCGCCCTCCTGCTGTCGCCGACCGCACAGGACCGCACGTGGTCCATCATGGGCGGCGAGGACATCGACGCCCCGCGCCTGGCGGCCGCGGTGGAGGAGATCGCGACGACCTACCGGGTGGACCGCTCGCGTGTGCTGCTGACCGGGATGTCGGACGGCGCCACCTACGCGCTGCTGTGCGGTCTCGCCGACGGCATGCCCTTCACGCATCTGGCCCCGGCCTGCGGCGTGCTCCACCCGTTCCTGCTCGCCCGGGGCGGCATCGAGGCCGCCCGCGGGCGACCCGTCTACATGATCCACGGCGCGCTCGACTGGATGTTCCCGGTGGAGACCGCGCGGATGGGCCGGCAGGCGCTGGAGGCGGCGGGGGCCCGGGTCGTCTACCGCGAGATCGAGGACCTCTCGCACACGTACCCGCGGGACGAGAACCCGCGGATCCTCGACTGGCTGATCAGCTCTCCGACTCCGGATTGACCCAGGGGCACACGACCCGCTCCACCAGGGACACCGCGGCGAACAGCACGATGGCCATCAGCGAGAGCAGGATCATCGCGCTGAAGGCCACCTCGGTCTTCCAGTACGAGGTCGACGAGAGGATCACGTAGCCGAGCCCCTTGTCGGAGCCGACGAACTCGCCCACCACCGCGCCGATGACCGAGAGCGTGATCGCCACCTTGGCGCCCGCGAAGATGAAGGGCAGGGCCATGGGCAGCCGCACCTTGAGAAACGTCTTGAAGGGGCTCGCCCGATAGGAGCGGCTCAGATCGAGCAGCTCGGGCGGCGTGGCGGCCAGGCCGGTGGCGGTGTCCACCACCACCGGAAAGAACGCGACGAGGAAGGCGACCACCATCTTGGGAATCTCGCCGTAGCCCAGGACCAGCAGCAGGACCGGGGCGATCGCGATCTTGGGCACCGACTGGGCCAGGATTATCAACGGGTAGATTCCACGGCGTAGGGTCGGGGAGTACACGATGAGCACGGCGAGTGGCACGCCCACGACCATCGAGAGCGCGAAGCCGCCGAGCGTCTCGTAGAGCGTCACCCAGGTGTGGCCGATGAAGCGATAGCGCCACTCCCAGCCCTCGCCCAGGATGGCCGACGGCGCGGGCATGATGAAGCGCGGGACGCGGAAGGCTCGGGTCGCCACCTCCCACACCGCCAGCGTGCCGAGCAGCGTGGCGGCGGGGATCAGGGTCTCGCCGAGCAGGCGCCGGAGCGCGGTCACGGGCGCTCCTTGCGCCCCGAGAAGATCAGGCCCCGCACCTCGTCGCTGTGGGCCTTGAAACGCGGGTCGAACTCGAGGTCCATCGTGCGCGGCCGGGGCAGGTCCACCGTGATCACACGGGCGATCCGGCCAGGGCGCGGCGACATGACCACCACCCGGTCGGCGAGCAGGATCGCCTCCGGGATGGAGTGGGTGACGAACAGGATGGTCTTGCGCCGCTCCTCCCAGATGCGGAGCAGCTCGAGGCTCATCTCCTCCCGGGTCATCGCGTCGAGCGCTCCGAAGGGCTCGTCCATCAGCAGCAGGCTCGGGTCGGGCAGGAGCGCGCGGCAGATCGCCACGCGCTGCTGCATGCCGCCCGACAGCTCCCGCGGGTACTTGGTCTCGAACCCGGCCAGCCCGGTGAGCTCGAGCAGATCGCCGGCCTGCTTGCGGTACTGACGCGGGTCGAGGCCGAGCATCTCGATCGAGAACAGCACGTTGTCCAGCACGCTGCGCCAGGGCAGCAGCACCGGCTGCTGGAAGACGAAGCCCACGTCGGGGAAGGGCTCCCGCACCAGCTGATCGCGGACCTGGATCCGGCCGTTGGTGGGGGGCACCAGCCCGGCGACCAGCTTGAGCAGCGTGCTCTTGCCGCAGCCGCTCGGGCCCACCAGGGTGACGAACTCGTTCAGGCCGACGTCGAGGGTGGTCTCGGCGAGCGCGTGGACGAGCTCACCCCGCCGGGTCGTGTAGGTCTTCTCGACACCGTGTAGCCGGATCACGCCGACGGAGGCATGGCCGCCGCGAAGCGGTTGATCGGCAGGGCGGTGACGACCGCGCCGCGGCACGCCGCGGCCACGTAGGGCGCGAGGCGCTTGGCCAGCGCCCAGGCCTCGGCGCTCTGGCCCCGCTGGCGATCGGCCGCCTCCTGGGCGCGCGCGAAGATGGCGTCCTCGTCGACCGAGGTCACGCGACCGCGCTCGACCACCACCCGGCCGTCCACCAGCACCGTGTCGACCGCGGCGCCGGTCTCCGCGTACACGAGGGCCTTGACCGGGTCGGCGAGCGGTCGCATGAACACGGAGTCGGCGCGGAGCAGGACCAGATCGGCCTTGCGCCGTGGCGCGATCGCGCCCAGATCGCCGGCCTGGCCGAGGACGCGCGCGGTCCCGGTGGTGGCCAGGCCCCAGACGGTGTCGGCGTCGAGCCAGCGCTCGGTCTGGTGAGGGAAGCGCACCGTGCTGATGACCGAGGCGATGCGCAGGGCCTCGAAGAGGTTCTGGTTGTCGGCGCACACCGAGCCGTCGGTGCCGAGACCAACTGTCACGCCGCGGTCCAACATCTCGCGGACGGGGGCGATGCCGCAGCCCAGGCGCAGGTTGCTGCCCGGATTGTGGGCCACCGCCGCTCCCGCGTCGGCCAGCATGTGGAGGTCGTCGTCGGTGAGCCAGATCGAGTGGGCTCCCACGAAGCCGGGTCCGAGGATGCCGTGGTCGGCCAGGCGGGCCACGATGCTCTTGCCCCAGCGGCGGTGGCTCTCGACCGTCTGCACCTTGGACTCGGCCAGGTGGGTGTGGATGCCCACGCCGTACTCGCGGGCCAGCGCCGCGCAGCCGTCGAGGAACTCGTCGGTCGCCTGGTTGGGGATGGTCGGGGCAACGCCGATGCGCACGCGCCCGTCGGCACCGCCGTGCCAGCGGCGGATGGCCCGCTCGGTGAGTCCGAGCAGGCCCTTGGTCGGTGCCGGCTGCATGGCCGTGACGGTCTGGCGCAGGTCTGCCGGCAGCAGGTCGGCGAGGCCGGGCACGGTCTCGTAGAAGGTCACGTCGGCCACCGCCGGGGCCAGGACCACGCGCAGACCCACGTCGGTGTACGCGCGCGCCACCGCTTCGAAGGCCTCGTCAGTGATGGCAGGCACCGCCATGTAGAGGTCATAGGCCGACGTGCAGCCGGTCTTGAGCATCTCGATGGCGCCGATGGCCGCTGACAGGTACTCGTCTTCGGGTGTGCGAAATCCATAGTTTGCCGCCGAGTGAGTCAGCAGATCCTCGAGCGTCCAGTTGCCGGCCCGGCCGCGAGACAGATGGCTGGCCGCGTGGGTGTGGGCGTTGCCCAGGCCGGGCAGCACGATGTGGGCCGCGGCGTCGATGGTCCGGGCCCCCGGCGGCGCGGTGAGCGACGGGCCGACCGCGGTGATGCGGTCGCCGTCGACCAGCACGTCTGCCCGGGTCAGCGCGGGCGGCGTTCCCCCCAGGACTTGCCCACCGCGGATCAGCAGCGCCATCGGAGCCTCCGTGGCCTCGGCCCTACTTCTTCTCGGGCAACAGGTTGTTGGTATAGATCTCCTCGAGCGTCACCTTGCGCTTCAGCTCGAGGTACTGGGTGTAGAGGTCGCGCGTCTTCTCGATCCGGGCGGGCTCGAACTGGCCGACCGCCACCTTGCCGCTCGTGACCTCCTCGGCGTACACGAAGCGCGCCCCGACCTGCGCGGCCCCGACGGCGCCGTCGGGATCCACCTCGGGATGGTGCTTCACGACGTAGCCCACGCCCTCCTCGAAGTGCTTCTGGCGGAACGCGTAGTCGGCGCCCTTGAGGGTGGCGCGCAGGAAGGCCCGGAGCCCCTCGGGGTCCTTGGTGATGGTCTCCTCGCGGGCCACCAGGGAGGTGGAAGCCACGTCGAACCCGAGATCGGCCCAGGCGGCCAGCACCCGGATGTCGGCGTTCTGCTGCTTGGCGATCTTGCGGATGCGCGCCTCGTGCACCACGAAGAAGGGCACCGCGTCGGTGGCGCCGCGGATCAGCGCGGGCGGCATCGAGGCCGCGTCCATGGTGACCCACGTCACCGAGTTGGGCTTGAGACCCGAGAGCTTCTCGAAGACGGGCCAGAGGATCTGGTGGCTGTTGCCGGGCGAGATCGCGAGCTTCTTGCCCTCGAGCTCCTTTGGGCTCTTGATCGGCGAGTCGCTGCGCACGAAGATGCCGTGCGGCGGCCGCCGGTACCATAGCGCGATGGCCTTGACCGCCACGTCGGTGTTGGCGCGGGCCGCGATCAGCGCGGATATGTCCGCGATGCCCACCTCGCCCTGGCCCGCCGCGATACGCTTGACCGTGTCGCCCGAGCCCTGGCCGCGGAGGATCTTCACGTCGAGGCCCTCGTCCCGGTAGAAGCCCTTCTCGAGCGCGGTGTAGTGCGGCACGTACTCGCCGGTGGGGACGAAGTCGAGGATCAGGGTGTAGGGGCGCAGGGGTTTCTGCTGGGCGTGGCCCATCGCGGGCGGCAGCAGGGCGGCTGCCGCCAGCAGGGTGACGGAGGCGAGGAGCAGGCGCGCGACTCGGGTCATGAGCAATCCTCCTGGCAGCGGGCGTGACGGTGTCGTGGTCGTCGGCCGGGATCCGTGGGGCTCACGAAGGTGCAATCGCGCTGCCACCGGCTCGGGCCGCCTCCGCCTCGCGAAGTGGCGACCATCTCCGCGACCGGCCCGAGGATGAGCCGTCGATTGCGACGCGGGTCTGCCCACGGGTGCGGCACGTGCCCGCTTTCGAGTCAGGCCGCGCCGGACTCGGCGAGCGGGTGCGCGTCGATGTCGTCGAGGTGGGCGATGCAGTTCAACAGCCGTACGCGCCAGGGGGCCGGATGGTCGACGATCGTGAGCGCGGTGTTTTCCCAGCGCTCCGGCACCTCGTGGCCCTCGGGCAGAACCAGATGCCGGCCGGCCAGCGAGCGGCAGACGAGACCGTGGGTGACGACCGCGAGGTGCCCGCCCGCGGTCGCGGCGCGCGCCTGGATCAGCACCCACGCTCGGTCGACGCGCTCGTGGAACAGCTCCCAGGTCTCGCCGTTGGGCGGCGCGTAATCCGGCTCGAACATGTCGAAGCCGAGGTCGGCGTAGGGGGTGCCGCGCAGATCGCCGAAGTTGCGCTCCTGGAGCAGGGGATCGTGCTGCACCGCGAGGCCGGTGACGCGCGCGAGCCGCTCGGCGGTCTGCGCCGCGCGGGTGAAGTCGCTCGACAGGATGGCCGCGATGCCCTCGCGCTCGAGCCGCCGGGCCAGCCGCTCGGCCTGGACGAGGCCACGGGGCGAGAGCGGGTTGTCGGGGCGCTGGACGGTGCGGGAGGCGTTGCCGAGCGTCTCGCCGTGGCGGATCAGGAAGATCGACATGCGCTCGCGCGTCCGGCGTCGCCCGGAGCCGGTCAGATCACGCGGTCGCGACGCAGCTGAGCGACGTCCGCCGCCCCGTACCCCAGCGCGGCGAGGATCTCGTCGTTGTGCTGGCCGAGCTTGGGTGCGGTCCGGCGCACCGCCACCGCGCCGCCCGACATCCGGATCGGCGTGCGGATGTGCGGGACGCGGCCGAGCTCGGCGTCGTCGGCGTGCACGACCATCTCACGGTGCTGCACCTGAGGGTCCGAAAAGAGCTGCTCGTAGTTGTACACCGGCCCGCAGGGCACGCCCGCGTCGTCGAGCGCCTTGATCCAGTGCGCGGTGGGCGCGGTCGCGAGCACCGCGGTGATCTCCTTCTCGAGCGCGAATCGGTTCTTGCGCCGCTCCGGCCCCCGGGCGAAGCGCGGGTCCTCCAGCCACTCTGGGTGGCCGAGGGCCCGGGCGCAGCGCTCCCAGATCGACTGGCCGGCCGCGCCGATCATCATGTAGCCGTCCTTGGTCTCGAAGCGCTGGTACGGCGCGTTCTGCCGGTGCCGGGAGCCCATGCGGACCGGCTCGACGTGGTCGGCCAGCCAGCCCGCGCTGGTCCACGACGAGAAGCCGACCGCGGTCTCGAGCAGGGAGCACTCGATCTTCTGGCCCTGGCCGGTGCGCTGCCGCTCGTAGAGCGCGGCGAGGACGCCCTGGGCGCCCCACATGCCGGTCCCGAGATCGCAGATCGGCAGGCCCACCGAGGTCGGCGGCCCGTCGGGCTCGCCGGTGACGTGCATGATGCCGCCCATGCCCTGCGCGATCAGGTCGAAGCCACCCTTCTCGCGGTAGGGCCCGTCGGAGCCGAAGCCGGAGAGCTGGGCGTAGATGAGCCGCGGGTTCACGGCCCGGAGCGCCTCCCAGCCGAGCCCGGCGCGGTCCATGACGGTCGGGCGGTAGTTCTCGACCAGCACGTCCATCGCGGCGACGAGCTCGAGGAAGATCTCGCGGCCGCGGGCGCCCTTGTAGTCGAGGGTGAGGCTCTTCTTGTTGCGGTTGATGTAGCGGAAGTAGGGATTGCGCTCGCTGCCGTCGCCCATGGCGCGGGACGAGTCGCCCGCTCCGGGACGCTCGACCTTGACCACGTCCGCCCCCATGTCGGCCAGGATCATGGTGCAGAAGGGACCCGCCATGTGCTCGGTCATGTCGAGGACCTTCACGCCGTCGAGCGGCCCTCTCGCGTCCTGGTCAGCCATGATGTGTCGGGTCTCCGGCGATATCGCGCGCGTGGCCCAGGGCGTGGGCCACCGCGATCTGGTAGAAGACGGTCGCGAGCGGGCCGACGACGCCGCCCGCGGATCGGATGCGGCGCGCGAAGAGCGCCTCGTCGGCGGCCTCCACCGCCTGGATGGTGGCGGCCCGGTTCGTCTCGAACTCCGCGAGCAGCTCGGGTACCGAGAGGTGGGCGCGCTTGGCCACCTGCCGGTCGTTGTAGGCGTCGTTGCCGCCCTTCATGGCGCGGGTGGGCGGGGCTTCCTCGACCGGTGGCGGGGGCGTGCGCGCGATGTCGATCAGCCGCGGGTAGCTCCACTCGATCGACGCGATGTGAGCCAGGATCTGCCGCCCGGTCCAGCCGTTCTCGTAGCGGCCTTCCTCCAGCCGCTCGGGTGGCAGCGACCGTACCACCGCGATCACCTCGTCGCGGCTCGAGCGCAGCGCGGCGAGGAGCTCGGCTTTCGAGGGCACGGGCCCGTCGGTCGTGCGGTACTCGGCCATGGCGGAGAGAGTGGGGCCGGGCGCCGGGGCCTGTCAAGCGGTGGAGCTCTGGCCTCCCGTCCGATCGGTGGCTCCGATCGCCACGCCGCCCAGCACCAGCACGATCGCCACCACCAGCGAGAGCGAGAGCGGCTCGCCGAGCCAGAGGGTGGCGGTGATCACGCTGACCACCGGGGTGGTCAGCAGGCCGAGGGACGTGGTCCCCGCGGGCAAGAGTCGGCTCGCGGTGGCCGCCGCCCAGTAGGCGACAGCGGTGCCCACGATGCCCAGGTAGAAGAGCAGGCCGAGGAACGAGGGACTCCAGTCGACGTCTGGCAACGGGGAGATCGTCAGCGCGATCGGAGCGAGGAGCGCGGTCGAGAGCAGGGTCTCCCACGGGATCAGCGCAAACGGCGTGGAGCGCCAGCGATGGGCGCGGATGTGCAGGATGCTGGCCGCCCAGAGGAGCGCGGCGATCAGGACGGCGAGGTTGCCGAGGACGACCGCGCGGTCGCTCCAGTCGAGGGTGAGCGGGTTGAAGAGCGTGACGAGCCCCGCGAGGCCGACGAGCACGCCGATCGTGCGCCGCGCGGTCAGGGGCTCCCGCAGGAAGAGCGCCGCGCCGGGGGCGACCCAGAGCGGCGTGGTGTAGGCGAGCACCACGGTGCGCCCGGTCGGCACCAGGCCGAGCCCCCAGCTCGCGAGCAGATTGAAGCCCACCATGTGGAGCAGCGTGATGCTGAGGAGCACCGGGAGGTCTTCCCTCGGAGGGGGCGTGATGCGGCCGCGCCACGCAGTGAGCGCGAACAGCGCGACGGTGGCGATGACCGAGCGCAGGGTGACGGCCCAGAGCGGCGACAGGCTCATCAGCACGACCTTGTTGACCGGCCACGTGAGGCCCCAGGCCAGGATCACGATGATCAGGGCCAGGACGCCCTGGCCGCGCGCGCTCGAGGGCACCGGCGAGGTCAGCCGCGACGCCGCGGGTGAGCGGGGAGGCGGGACACGAGCGCGATACTGCCGTGCCCGGGCCCGCGCCGTCAAGGCGGACCGCAGCCGCGCGGTGGTAAGATCCGGCCACGCGCGCTCGAGCGCGCCGGGAAAGGACGAGCCATGGTGACGCTGCTGACGGAGTCGGGAGAGCACACGGTAGCCGCCGCGGACGGTGGCGGCGGCGCCCTCTGGTGCCCGGCGCGAGAGGCCGAGGCAACGACCGGCTGGGAGGCCAAGCCCGAGGGTCTCTGCCGGGGCGCGGTCTGCGTGCCCCTGCCCGCGGGGCGCGAGCGCGAGCTCGTCGACGGTGGGCGCATCAACCTGGCCGCGCTGTGGCGACACCTCGACCGCCCCGCGCTCCACAGCGCCCGTGGCGACGTCTGGGTCCTCGGCGAGAGTGCGCAGCAGCGCGCGGCCGCGCTGGCCTCGCTGGAGGCGCCGGACTTCACCCTGCCCGATGCGACCGGGCGCATGCACCGGCTCTCCGAGCATCGCGGCAAGAAGGTGCTGCTGGTCACCTGGGCCTCCTGGTGAGGGTGCCGCCGCGACCTGCCCGTGTGGCAGGCGCTCTACGAGGAGCTGGCCGAGCGCGGCTTCGTCGTCATCGCGGTAGCGATGGACAGCCGGGAGGGAGATCCGCTGCCGTGGATCGAGGCGGCGAAGCCGACCTATCCCACCCTGATCGACCGTGAGCATCGCCTCGCCGAGCTGTACGGCATCGTCAACGTTCCGCAAGCGGTGTGGATCGACGAGACGGGCCGGATCGTGCGGCCCGCGGAGGCGGCCGGCGCCTACGAGGGCTTCCGAAGGATGAATCGCGCGACGCGCGAGATGCCGGAGGACGTGGCGCGGCTCACCGCGCAGGCGAAGGCGACCTACCTCGACGCGATCCGCGACTGGGTGCGCGCCGGCGACCGCAGCGAGCACGCCTTCTCGGCCGAGCGCGCGCGCGCGCACCTGCCCGCGCTCACCCAGGAGATGGTGACCGCCCAGGCCATGTTCCGGCTGGGCCAGGTCCTGCTGCGGCGGGGGGAGAGCGCCGAGGGCCAGCGCTGGATCCAGGAGGCGAGCCGGCTGCATCCGGACTCGTGGTGCATCTGGCGGCAGGGCGCCGGGGTGAACGAGACCGGGCTGGCCGCGCTGCCCGATTTCTGGCGGCGGGTGGACGCCCTCGGGTCGGCGCGGTACTACGCGCCGGTGGACATGAAAGGCATGCCCTGACAATGGCCGGAGCCGGCCCCGTCACGCTCCCGCGCTTCGGGCTGAATCGGTTCGACTCCCGCTCGGTCGACGCCTTCGCGGCGGACGTGCGCCGGGCCGAGCAGCTCGGCTGGGACGCCGCGCTGCAGCCCGACTCGCAGCTCCGCCGACGCGACACCTACGTGCTGCTGGCCGCCGCCGCGCGGGTGACCGAGCGCATCGCGCTCGGGCCGCTGCTCGCCAACCCGGTGAACCGGCATCCGACCGTCACCGCTTCCTCGATCGCGACCATCGACGAGCTGGCGCCCGGTCGCGTGCTGCTCGGCTGGGGGGTGGGCGACACCGCGGTGCGGCTGGCCGGCCTCAGGCCCGCGCGGGTGAAGGAGCTCGAGGCGAGCACCCGGCTCATGCGCGCCCTGCTCGACGGCGAGGGCGTGGAGGTCGGCGCGGCACGGCCGGCCCGGCTGCCCCATCACCGGCCGGTGCCGATCTGGATCGCGGCGGGCGGGCCGAAGACCCTGCGCATGGCGGGAGCGGTCGCCGACGGCGTGTTCATCCGCGTCGGCACCCACCCGGCCAACATCGCCACCGCGGTGGACGCCATCCGCGCGGGCGCCACGGAGGCCGGGCGGGATCCGGCGCGGGTGCGGCTCGGGGCCGTCTTCCACACGGTGCTGGTCGACGACGCCGATCGTGCGCTGACCATGGCGCGCTCGATGGCCGCGGGCTACTACGAGTACTCGCCGGCGCTCTTCGCGCCGCCGCGGCTTGCGTGGACGGGCCCGGATCCGGAGACGCTCAAGCACGCCCGGGGCGTGTGGCCGGACTTCCACCACGCGCCGGATCTTGAGGCCAGCGGGCGCGTCGTGGACTTCCTCCCGGAGAGCGCGGCCGACGCCTTCTGCCTGCGCGGGGGGCCGACCGAGGTGGCCGCGCGGCTGGTGGAGACGCTGCGCGCCGCGCCGGCCGCGTTCGACCACGTGGTGCTGCATCCGATCCCGGATCCGCGCTGGCCGGCGGACCCGGAGCGCGATTACACCGCGCGCGTGGCGCGCGAGGTGCTGCCCCTGGCGCGCCGCGCGCTGGGCGGCTAGGCGAGCTGCTTGTGGACGAACTCGATGATGCGGGAAATGGTCCGCTCGACCGCGGGTGACGCCGGCTTCCGTCCGATGTAGCCCTCCGCCTCGCCCTCGATCAGCTCCAGGTCGACCTGGCCACCGACCTTCCGGTACTGCGTCACGAAGCGATCGAGATCCGGCCGCGGATGGGCCATGTCGCGAGTGCCCTGGATGTACACGACGGGCGGCGTCTCGACCGGCTCGCCGCGCTCGAGCGCGAGCGTCGGGTTGCCCTCGGCCATCGCCTCCTCGGTCTCCCAGTACTGATCGTGGCAGGGCAGCACCCGGTCCACGACCTCCGGATAGGTGCCGCCGGCCGCCTTGAGGGCTTTGGCGTAGCGATAGCGCCCGAGCGGATCGATGACCGGCCAGCACAGCACCGCGCAGCCCACACGCCCGTGGACCGACGGAGAGCCCGCGGGCAGGGGCAGGGCTGCGTACTTTCGGTCGGCCGGCTTCATGGCGAGGAGCATCGCCTGGTGGGCGCCGCTGGACGCACCCATGAGGCCCACCCGGTCGGCGCGCCCATGGAACTCGGCGGCCCGGCTCTTGAGCCAGCGGATCGCGTAGCTGATGTCCCGGAGCGAGCCGGGATACGACGCCTCGGGCGGCATGCGGAAGTCGAGCGCGGCGACCACCACGCCGCTGCGGGCCAGAGGCTCGTTCATGATCGTGTCGCTGAGCCGGTCGCCGCGGCACCAGGCGCCACCGTGAAGCTCGACGATCATGGGGAACGGCCCGTCGCCGCGCGGCACGAACATGCGCGCCAGCAACGGCCGGTCGCCGTGACGAAGGTACTCGACGTCGCGGACGTCGATCTCGTGGTCCTGCATCACCTGATTCGCCATGATCGCCTCCTCCTTTGGGGGCCAGCGTCGGCGCGTATGATACACCCGGCGGGCGGGGGTGGCGCAGGAGCCTACGGTCGCGGCTTCACCTTCTCGAAGAGCACGCGGTACTGACCGTACCCTTCCTCCTCGAGCTTGGCCACGGGGATGAAGCGGAGCGACGCCGAGTTGATGCAGTAGCGCATGCCGGTCGGCCGCGGGCCGTCGGGGAAGAGATGGCCCAGATGGGAATCGCCCTCGGCCGAGCGCACCTCGACCCGGCGCATCCCGTAGGAGGTGTCGGCGTGCTCGGTGACGTTCTTCGGCTCGATCGGCCGGACGAAGCTCGGCCAGCCGGTCCCCGAGTCGAACTTGTCGGTCGAGGAGAAGAGCGGCTCGCCGGACACCACGTCCACGTAGATGCCCGGCTCGTGGTGGTCCCAGAACTCGTTCCGGAACGGCGGCTCGGTGGCGCTGCACTGGGTGACGTTGTACTGTTCCGGCGTCAGGCGCTTCTTGAGGTCGGCGTCGGCGGCGCGCTTTTCGGTGGCCATGGCACCAGTGAGTATACCCTTGCGAGGCAAGTCATGAGCGGCGAGATCAGCATCCAGTTCACCCGATTCTCCGCCTTCTACTCCCCCCTGATCGCCACGATCGCGGGGGGCTTTCTGAAGGAGGAAGGGCTCACGCCCCGGCACTCGGTGGCGCCGGCCGGCAAGTCGGCCATCGAGGGCGTGGTGGCGGGCACGGTGCACGTCTGCCAGTCCGCGCCGTCGCAGGGGTTCGGTCCGCTCGAGAAGGGCCAGGCGCCGCCCGTCGCTCACTTCGCGCAGATCAACGAGATGGACGGCTTCTTCCTCACCGGCCGCGCGGCCGATCCTGCCTTCACCTGGGACAAGCTCCGGGGCAGGCGGGTGCTCGTCGACCACGGCGGCCAGCCGCTCGCGATGTTCAAGTACGCCTGCCACAAGCGCGGCCTCGACTACGCGGCGATCCATGCGGTGGACGTGCCGAGCGGCAAGATGGACGCGGCCTTCCGGAAGGGCGAGGGCGACTATATCCATCAGCAAGGGCCGGCCCCCCAGCAGCTCGAGCATGACAGGGTCGGCCACGTGGTGGCCTCGGTCGGCCAGGCCATCGGCCCGGTCGCCTTCTCGAGCCTGGCCGCGACCCGGGCGTGGCTCGGCACCGACATGGCGCGCCGCTTCATGCGCGCGTACCGCCGGGCTCGGCAGTGGCTCCTCGCCACGCCGGCCCCGAAGGTCGCGGAGGCCGAGGCCTCGTTCTTCCCCGAGATCGACCCGGCCGTGCTCGCGGCCACCGTCGCCTACTACCAGAAGCTCGGCTGCTGGACGCCGCACGTCGAGATCACCCGGCCGGCCTTCGAGGTGGCCCTGGACGTGTTCCAGCACTCGGGCCTAATCACCAAACGCCACCGCTACGAGGACGTCGTGGCGCCGCCGCCCGCGGGGTAGGCCGCTCCGAGCGCGGGCTCCGCCCGCGCAATCCAGGGGGGAGGTTCGGAAGGGGGGCAAAGCCCCCCTCCGAGTCATGTACCGCTCGGCAGCTGCTCGAACGGCAGGTCGCGGTCCACGCGCACGTCCTGAGGCAGGCCGAGGACGCGCTCCGCGATGATGTTGCGCAGGATCTCGTCGGTGCCGGCCGCGATGCGACCACCCGGCGAGGTGAGCAGCGACTCCTGGAAGGCGGCTCGCAGCGGCGCCGTCTCCTTGTCCATCACCACGCCGCCCATATCGAGGAGGTCCATCGCGAACGATGCGATCTCCTGCGCTTTGGGGGCGTTGACGAGCTTGCCGATCGAGTTCTCCGGTCCCGGGGTCTCGCCGCGCGACAGCGCGGTCATCGTGCGGAAGCGGGTCAGCCGCACGCCCTGCGTCTTCACGTAGAGGTCGGCGAGCCGCTCGCGCACCGCCGCGTTGGCGATGGCCGGGCCGTCCTCGAGCGTGGTGGCGCGGGCGAGGCCGAAGATCTCCTCGAAGTCGGGCCCGCGCAGGTCGCCGGAGGTGAGCCGCTCGTTCATGAGCGTGGTGATGGCCACGCCCCAGCCCGCGCCGACCGCCCCGAGCCGCTGGCTGTCCGGGATGCGCACGTCGGTGAAGTACACCTCGTTGAAGTGCGACGCGCCCGAGATCTGCTTGATACGGCGGGTTTCGATGCCCGGCGACTTCATCGACAGGAAGAAGAACGTGAGCCCCTTGTGCTTGGCCGCCTTCGGGTCGCTGCGCGCGACGAGGATGGCCCAGTCGGCCCAGTGGGCGCCCGAGGTCCAGATCTTCTGCCCGTTGATCACCCAGTCGTCGCCGTCGCGCTGCGCGCGGGTACGTAGACCCGCGAGGTCGGAGCCGGCGCCCGGCTCGGAGAAGAGCTGGCACCAGACCTCGTCGCCGCGCAGGGCGGCCGGCGCGTACCGCTGCTTCTGCGGCTCGGTCCCGTAGGCGAACAGGGTGGGCATGCACATGCCGAGGCCGATCTCGAAGTAGCCGCGGGGGACGAGGAACTTCGACTCTTCCTGGGAGTAGATCACCTGGTAGATCGGGGGCAGGGCGCGGCCGCCCCACTCGGCGGGCCAGTGGAGCGCCGCGAAGCCGGCCTCCGCCTTCTCGGACTGGAACGCCTTGGCGCGCTCGAGGCCGTCGTAGCCCTCGCGCCCGGGGTAGCGGCTCTGCCAGGTCTCGAAGGCGCCGCTCTTGGGCTCGGCATGGGCGGCGAGCCACTGCCGTGTCTCCGCGCGGAATGCCGCTTCTTCCCGGGTGTCGTCGAAGTCCACGGTGTGCGCTCCTAGGCGGCGCCGGCTTCGAGCCGGGTCACCAGCAGATCCTTCCAGCGACGGGCGCTGCCCAGCATGAGGCCGGTCAGCTTGGCGCGCCGGTAGTGGAGGTGGCAGTCGAACTCCCAGGTGAAGCCCATGCCGCCGTGCACCTGGATGTTCTCCTTCGCCGCCTGGTAGTAGGCCTCGCTGGCGGCCACTCGCGCCGCCGCCGCCGCGACGCCCAGCTCGGGGGTGTCCTTCGAGAGCGCCCAGGCGCCGTAGTAGGCGTTCGACCTGGCCAGCTCGATGCCCACGTACATGTCGGCCAGCTTGTGCTTGATGGCCTGGAACGAGGCGATCTGCCGCCCGAAGGCGAATCGGCCGAGCGCATACTCGCGCGCCATGTCGAGCGAGGCCTGGGCGCCGCCGAGCTGCTCGAAGGCCACCAGGACCGCCGCGCGGTCGAGCAGCCGCTCCACCAGGGGCCAGCCCTGACCGGGTGCGCCCAGGGGCTCGGCCGCCGCACCGTCGAGGGTGATCCGCGCGTGCGAGCGCGTCGGGTCCACGGTGGCGACGCTCGCGCGGCTGACACCCGCGTCCGCGAGATCGACCAGGAAGAGACCGGCTCGCCCGCCCCCCTCGGAGGCGACGACCACCGCGAAGTCGGCCACGTCGCCGTCCATCACCGGGACCTTGGCGCCGCGGAGCCGCGCGCCGTCGATGCGCGTCGCGAGATTGGCCGGCGTCGCCACCTGCGGGCCCTCCGCGAGCGCGAGGCAGCCGATGGCCTCGCCCTGCGTGATACGCGGCAGCCACCGCTTCTTCTGCGCGTCGCTGCCGGCCAGCAGGAGCGCCTCGGCGGCCAGGTATATCGTGGAGGCGAAGGGGGTGGGCGCGAGGCTCCGGCCGAGCTCCTCGGCGAGGACGCACAGCTCGAGATACCCGAAGCCGGCGCCGCCGTAGGGCTCGGGGATGGCGGTGCCCATCCAGCCCATCTCGCCCATGCCTCTCCAGAGTTCGACGTCGTAGGGCGCCGCGCCCTCCAGGATGCGGCGAACGCGCGTCGAGGAGGCGTGCTCGCCGAGGAACTTCCGCGCCTGCTCCCGCAGCGATTTCTGGTCGGCCGAGAAGTCGAAGTTCATGGCGCGAGGATCATACGGCATTTCCCGGGGGCTGCGCCACCGACGGTTCCCCGGGCCGGAGGTCTTCGTCGAGCGCATGCTCGGGATCGTACGTGCAGTCCTCGGGCAGATAGACGGTCAGGAATCCTCCGAAGATCCGCTCCGGGTGCCCGCCGAGCACGGTGACCGCATGCAGGACTCCCTCGAGCTGCGTCTGGGAGATCCGGGTGGACACACCGCACGTGATCCGCTCGAGACGCGCGCGGTCTACAACCCCGACGAAGCGCAGGGCCCGCGGGCCGATCTCGCGGGCCTCGGATCACGTGCGGTGTGTCCACCCGGATCTCCCGAAGCCGTCGCCGTCGTACGGGATGCGGTTGCGGTCTCCCGCGCGCGGATATCGCCGGGCCCGGCCGTTCTCTCCCGTTCTCCAGGCTCATCGTGAGCTTCGGCATCGGGTCGAGGTCGAGGCGGTAGAGATCCTCGCCCAGGGGGTCACGAGGGCCTCATCGTCCACCCACTCGGCCAGGTACTCGATCGAGACCTCGATCGGCTCGGGCATGGCCCATGGTATGCCGATTCGCCCACGTGCGCCGGGACGCTTCTGGAGGCCGGTGAACCCATCCGGTCGGGTCTTGCCATCGACCCGTGGCCGTCTCACACTGGCGCCACCTGTTCACCTCAACACGGAGGCGTGGCCATGCGGGCGACGGCGGCGGTGCTCTACGAGGTCCGGAAGCCGGTGGTGGTGGAGGACGTGGAGGTGCTGGAGCCCCAGGGACACGAGGTGCTCGTGCGCTGGGCAGCCAACGGCGTCTGCCACAGCGACCTGCACGTGGTCACCGGGGACTACCCCCATCCGCTCCCGGTGGTGCTGGGTCACGAGGCGGCCGGGGTGGTGGAGCGGATCGGTCCCGGGGTGGAAACGGTGAAGCCGGGCGACCACGTCTGCTCGAGCTACATCCCCTCGTGCGGTCGGTGCGCCTACTGCATCGGCGGCCAGCCCACCATGTGCGCGCTGCGCGACAAGCCGCGCTGGTTCATGCACGACGGGACCGCTCGTCTCCGGCGCAACGGCCAGCCGCTGCACCACTTCCTCCAGGTCGCGGGCTACGCGACACACGCGGTGCTGCCCGAGCCGAGCGTGATCCCGATCCGCGCCGATGCCCCGCTCGACGTGGTGTGCCTGGTGAGCTGCGGCGTGCTGGCGGGCGCGGGTCCGGTGTTCAACCGCGCCAAGGTGCCGCCCGGGGCCAGCGTGGCGGTGTGGGGCTGCGGTGGGGTCGGGCTCAACACGATCCAGGCCGCGCGCCTCGTGGGGGCGGGTAAGATCGTCGCGGTGGACGTGATGCGCCAGAAGCTCGCCTGGGCCGAGGAGTTCGGGGCCACCGACACCGTGGACGCGTCGAAGGAGGACCCGGTCGCGGCCGTGCAACGGCTGAGCGGGACCGGCGGGGTCGACTTCGCGTTCGAGGTGGTGGGCACCCAGAAGACGATCGAGCAGGCGCTGCTGGCCACTCACCGTGGCGGTACCTGCGTGGTCGTGGGCGTGTCCCCCGCGGGGACACGCCTCTCGATCGATCCGTCCCTCTTCCTCCAGCAGCGGATCCTCACCGGCACCTCGTTCGGCGGCGGGCGCCAGCGTACCGACGTGCCGATGCTGATCGACCTCTACATGTCCGGCCGGTACAAGCTCGACGAGCTGATCAGCCGGCGCCTGCCCCTATCCGAGCTGAACGAGGGCTTCGACCTCATGCTCCAGGGCGAGGTGAAGCGGAGCGTGATCGTCTACTAGCTGCTGAAAAAGGCCCATCTGCACCTGGGCCTTCTTGAGCAGCCTGCCTCAGCGGGGATCGATCGGGGTGGGCATCGGGGCGCGGGCCTCGACGGCGGCCGCCGCGTCGAGGCAGAGGTCCTCGCGGAAGCGGCCCCCCGTGATCTGCACGCCCATCGGCACGCCGTCGGCGACGCCGGTGGGTACCGACACCGCGGGCAGCCCCAGCACCGGCACCGCGAGCTGCATGATCTGGGCGGCCATCAGCCGGCGCGTGGTTTCGGCGTCCACCAGGTCGAGGTCGACCGGGAACGCGCGCTCGTTGGACACCGGCGTCACCACGATCGGGCGCTCGGCGAGGAACAGCTCCCAGAGCCGCAGCAGCCGGTCGCGCTGCGTGAGCCCGTCGAGCACGTGGCGCGCATCGCGCGCGGGGTGGAGCGCGCGCCAG
>Ga0335070_10001305_pt1 | contig 28790 bp, 20 predicted proteins | sample Lox_Sample_13_FD_206722 | JGI IMG/M metagenome (GOLD analysis project Ga0335070, IMG submission 206722) | Soil microbial communities from Loxahatchee National Wildlife Refuge, Florida, United States - Lox_Sample_1.3 | ecosystem: Environmental > Terrestrial > Soil > Wetlands | place: USA...
CTCGGCGGCTCCGTGGAGTGCTGCTCGGTCGTCGGCGACGACGCGGCCGGGCGGCGCCTGATCGAGCTGCTCAAGGATCTCGGCGTCTCGCCCGAGGGCATCGTGGTAGTGCCCGGCCGCCCGACCACGCGCAAGACGCGTGTGGTCGCCCGCACCCAGCAGATCGTGCGCCTCGATCGCGAGACCCTCGAGCCCCCGCCCGCGGATTCGAACCGGCGCCTGCTCGCCGCCATCGCCCGCGCGCTGCCGGGCGTCACGGGCGTCATCTGCGAGGACTACGGCAAGGGCGTGCTGTCCCGCAGGGTGGCCGGCGCGGCGATGCGCGCCTGCCTCGCCGCGGGGGTTCCGGTCGCCGTGGACCCGAAGGTGGACCTCGCGCCCTGGAAGGGCGCGTCGCTGCTCAAGCCGAACCTGCGCGAGGCCGAGTCGCTCTCGGGCGTCGCGATCCGTACGCGCGACGACCTGTCCCGGGCCGCGGCGCGGCTGCGCCGCAGGATCGGCGGAGGCGCGCTGGTCGTGACGCGAGGGGCGGACGGCATGTCGATCTTCGAGGGCGGCGGGGCAGGCGTCGACGTCCCCGCGGTCGCCCGCGAGGTCTTCGACGTGCAGGGAGCGGGGGACACGGTCATCGCGGCGCTGGCGCTCTCGCTGCACGCGGGCGCGTCGCTGGTCGAGGCGGCAGTGATCGCGAACGCGGCGGCGTCCGTGGTGGTCGCGAAGGCCGGGACGGCGACCGCGAGCGTGGAGGAGCTGAAGAGCCTGCTTCCCGAGAGCGTCGCGGCGGCGCGGAGCGCCTCGTGATCCAGAGCATGACCGGCTTCGGCGCCGCGTCCTTCCGCGTCGACGGCACGCCCTTCCAGATCGAGCTGCGCTCGGTCAACCACCGGCACCTCGACGTGCGCGTCAAGCTGCCGCGCGCGCTGGCGGCGCTCGAGGCCGGGCTGCGGACGCGCATCCAGGAGCGCTTCGAGCGCGGCAAGATCGACTGCAGCGTCAGCGCGCCGCAGGGCGAAGGTCCGGCGCCGCGCCTCGAGGTCGATCGCCAGGCGCTCGAGGCGTATCGGGCGGCCGCGCGCATCCTGGTCGGGGACGGGATCCGCGACACGCTCGGCACGGCGGAGCTGCTGGCGCTGCCCGGCGTGGCGCGGCTGGTCGAGCCGCAGCTCTCCGACGACGCGCTGCGCGACGCGGCGGAGCCCGCTCTCGACGCGGCACTCGAAGGACTCGCCGGCATGCGCGCCGCCGAGGGCGCGATGCTCGCGCGCGACCTCGAGGCGCGCCTCGCGCGGCTCTCGGAGCTGGCCGACGCGCTCGACGCCCGCGCCGGCGTGATCCAGCAGGCGGTGCGCGAGCGGCTGCGGCGCCGCGCGCGCCAGCTGGAGAACGAGGTCGGCGTCCTCGACGAGGCGCGCCTGCACCAGGAGCTCGCGCTCGCCGCCGACCGCCTCGACGTGAGCGAGGAGATCCTGCGCCTGCGCAGCCACGCCTTGCAGTTCCACAAGGCACTCGAGGCCGCGGGCCCGGGGCGCGCCGCGGGCCGGCGCCTCGACTTCCTGCTCCAGGAGATGTCCCGCGAGGCGAACACGCTCGGCGCCAAGGGCGCCGACGCCGACGCCGCGCACCTGGTGGTCGAGCTCAAGACCGAGCTCGAGCGCATGCGCGAGCAGGTGCAGAATGTCGAGTAGCCGCGTGCTCCTCAACATCGGCCACGGAAACTTCGTCGTGACCTCGCGGGTGATCGCGGTGGTGAATCCCGCGGCGGCGCCGATGAAGCGCCTGCGCGACGAGGCGGCGCGCCGTGGCAAGCTCGTCGATTCCACCTCGGGCCGCCGAACGCGCTCGATCCTGCTGATGGACAGCGATCACGTGATCCTGTCGGCGATCAACCCGGAGACCCTCGCCGCGCGCTTCGCCCAGGAAGGCGCCGCCGGCGACGACGAAGCATGAGCCCGCGGGGCGGCTTCCTGTGGGTGGTCGCGGCTCCGTCGGGCACAGGCAAGACGACCGTCTGCCGCGAGCTGGTGCGCCGCGATCCGCGGCTCGCCTTTTCGGTCTCGCACACCACGCGCGCGCGTCGCCCGAACGAGCAGGACGGCCGCGACTACCACTTCGTGTCGGAGGCGGAGTTCCGGCGCATGATCGCCGCGGGGGAGTTCCTCGAGTGGGCGGTCTACAACGAGCACCACTACGGCACGAGCTTCGCGGCGATCGATGCGCCGCTCTCCGCGGGGCGCGACGTCGTGCTCGAGATCGAGGTGCAGGGCGCGCGGCAGGTCCGGGCGCGGCGCCCCGATGCGCGCTTCGTCTTTCTGCTGCCCCCTTCGTGGTCGACCCTCGAGGTGCGCCTGCGCGGCCGCGGGACCGATTCGCCGGAGGAGATCGCGCGGCGCCTCGTGGTGGCCCGCGCCGAGCTGGAGTCCGTCCTCGAGTTCGACTACGCGGTGGTGAACGACGACCTCGAGGCCTGCGTGCGCGAGCTGCAGGAGGTCCTGGCGGCGGAGCGCCGAGGCGACACCGCGGCACTCCGGGCGCGCCTCGCGCCCGGACCCGCCCGCGCGCGGATCGCCGGCGCTCCGTTCGCGGCTGCAGGCGGGAACGGGTAGATTCCTCGAAGCCCCCGATTCCAGAGCGAAATTCCTGATGCTTCGCTTCAATGACATCGCGGACCGGGTGCTGGAGTACAACCCCTCCTGCGATCTGTCGCTCCTGCAGCGCGCCTACGTGTTCTCCGCGAAGGTGCACGAGGGGCAGGAGCGCCTGTCGGGCGAGCCCTATCTGATCCACCCGCTCGAGGTGGCCGGGATCCTCGTCGACATGCGCATGGACGAGGTGACCGTCGCCGCGGGCCTGCTGCACGACACCATCGAAGACACGCTCGCCACCCCCGAGGAGCTGCGGCGCCTGTTCGGCGAGCCCGTGGCCTTCCTGGTCGAGGGCCTCACGAAGATCTCGAAGATCGAGTTCACGTCGGACCGCGAACGTCAGGCGGAGAACTTCCGCAAGATGCTGCTCGCGATGTCCAAGGACATCCGCATCCTGCTGATCAAGCTCGCCGACCGGCTCCACAACATGCGCACGCTCCGCTTCGTGGACGACGACGCCGCGCGGCGCATCGCTCAGGAGACGCTCGACATCTACGTGCCGCTCGCCCACCGCCTCGGCATCCAGCGCATGAAGGCGGAGCTGGAGGATCTCGCCTTCCGCACGCTCCACTCCGAGGCGGCCGCCGAGCTCGAGCGCCGGCTGCGCGCCAAGCGCAAGGCGCGGGAGCGCTACATCGAGGAGGTGATCGGCGTCCTCTCGACGCGCCTCGCCGACGCGGGGCTGCGCGCCGAGGTGACCGGCCGCCTGAAGGATCTCGCTTCGATCCACGCCAAGATGGAGCGCGACGGGCTCGACCTCGACGAGATCTACGACGTGATCGCGTTCCGGACGATCCTCGACGGGCCGACCGCCGACGTCTACAGCGCGCTCGGCATCGTGCATTCGATCTGGCGGCCGGTACCGGGACGCTTCAAGGACTACGTCGCGCTGCCCAAGCCGAACGGCTACCGCTCGCTCCACACCACGGTGATCGGTCCCTACGGCGAGCGCATGGAGGTGCAGATCCGGAACCGCGAGATGCACCGGGACGCCGAGCTCGGCATCGCCGCTCACTGGAAGTACAAGGCCGGACGCGTCGGCGCCGACGACGACGAGGGGAAGTTCGCCTGGCTGCGGCAGCTGCTCGAGCGACACCAGGACGTGGCGGATCCGAACGAGTTCATCGAGACGGTCAAGGTCGACCTGTTCCCCGACGAGGTCTTCGTGTTCACGCCGCGCGGCGACGTGCTGGCGCTGCCGCGCGGCGCCACGCCCGTCGATTTCGCCTACGCGGTCCACAGCGAGGTCGGAGCCGCCTGCGCCGGCGCCAAGGTGAACGGCCGCATGGTCCCGCTGCGCCATCAGCTGACCAACGGCGACACCGTCGAGGTGATCACCCAGGCGAACCAGGTGCCGCGCAAGGACTGGCTCGACTTCGTGGTCACCGGCAAGGCGCGCAGCCGCATCCGCCAGGCGATCCGCGCCGCCGAGACCGCGCGCTCGAGAGAGCTCGGGCGCGACATCCTCGAGCGGGAGCTGCGCAAGGCGGGTCTGTCGTTCGCGCGGCTCTTGGAGAAGGGCGGACTCTCCGAGGCCGTCGACCGCTACGGGCGCGGCTCGCTGGACGAGCTGCTCGCCGCGGTGGGCTACGGGCGCGTAGCCGCGCCCGAGCTGGTGCGCGGTCTGCGCGGCGAGGAGCCGACGCCGCCGCCGCGGCGCGCGCGGCGTTCGCTGCTGCGGCCGCGGGACGCGGCGGCCGGCGTGCGCGTCGGCGGCCAGTCGGACGTCCTGGTGCGCTTCGCTCGCTGCTGCGCCCCGCTGCCGGGCGACCACGTGATCGGCTTCGTGACGCGCGGCCGCGGGGTGACGGTGCACCTCGCCGATTGCCCGAAGGCCTTCGAGCTCGACGCCTCGCGTCGCATCGAGGTGGAGTGGCAGCCGGAGGCCGAGCCCCCGCGCAGCATCAAGATGCGCGTGCGCTCCGAGGATCGCCCCGGGCTGCTGGCGACCGTGACCAAGACGATCGCGGCGCGCGGCATCAACATCGGGGGAGCGCGCGTCACCACGACGCCCGACAAGCTGGCCGAGCAGACCTTCGACGTGTGGGTGTCCGACGTCGACACGCTGAACGCGGTGATGAAGGAGATCTCGCGCATCAAGGGCGTCCTCTCGGTGGAGCGATTGCGGAACTAGCAAGCGCGGCCGCAGGCCGCGCGCGCAGCGAGCCGCAGGCGAGCGAAGATCAGAGAAACGACCCTGGTCGCCGCGCGCAGCGAGCCGCAGGCGAGCGAAGTCCGGAAGTGCGCATCCTCCAGCTGACGAGCGACTGGAAGTGGACGGGCCCGGCCGCGCCGATGGTCGAGCTGCTGCTGGCGCTGCGGCAGCGCGGGCACGAGGTCTGGCTCGCCTGTCCGCCGCCGCCACCCGGCGCGACGAGCTCGCTGCGGGGGCGCGCCTGCGAGGCCGGCGCCGCACCCGACCTCGAGCTGACCCGCGGCCGCGGCCTGCGCCCTCTCCGCGACCGGACGGAGGCGCGGCGCCTGGCTGCGTGGCTCGCGGAGCGCGAGGTCGACGTCGTGCACGCCTGGCACACCCGCGATCACCTGCTCGCGCTGCGCGCCGGCGCGCTCCGGAGCCGCGGCGGGCCGGCGCTGGTGCGCGCCTGGAAGAGCGCGGCGCGGATCCCGGCGAGTCCGTGGAATCGCTGGCTCTTCGGGCCCGGCACGGATGGACTGCTCTGCGTGTCGCCGGGCGCGGCCCGGGCTCAGGCCCGGCTGCGCGGTGGCCGCCCGCTCCGAGGCGCCTTCGGCGCGGTGGATCCGCAGCGCTTCCGGCCGGCGCCCGGGCGGAGCGCCAGGCTCGCCGAAGAGCTCGGCATCGCGCCGGAACACGTGGTCGTGGGAATCGCAGCGCGCGTGCAGCGGCACCGGCGCTTCGATCTGCTGCTCGAGGCGATGGCGCGGCTCGCGCGCGCGGTGCCGGACGCGCGGCTCGTCGTGATCGGGCGCGGCACGCATCTCGAGGAGGTCGCGCGCGCCCCCGCGCGGCGGCTCGGGATCGCGGACCGGGTCGTCTTCGCCGGCTATCGCAGCGACGACTATGTCGACGCGCTGCGGCTGTGCGACGTCTTCTCGCTGCTCGTGCCCGGCTCCGACGGCGGCTGCCGCGCCGTGCTCGAGGCGGCGGCGTGCGGCGTCCCGGCGGTGACCACACGGCGCGGCGCGCTGCCGGAGATCGTGGTCGACGGCGAGACGGGCATCCTGGTGGACGAGCGACCGGAGGCGCTCGCGGCGGCCTGGCAGGCGCTGCTCGCGGATCCCTCGCGGCGCGCGCGCATGGGTCGCGCCGCCCGCGAGCGGGCGACGCGCTGCTTCACGCGCGAGCACCTTGCAGACGCGGTGGAGGACCTGTACTCCCAGGCTCTGTCGCGCTGACCGGAGCGTGCGCCGCCGGCTCGCCGGTCTGCAGCAGCGCGAGTTCGCGATACAGGCCGCCCGCGGCGAGCAGCTCCGCATGGGTCCCCGACTGCGACACGCGGCCGTTCTCGAGCACGAGGATGCGGTCCGCCCGGCGCACCGTCGAGAGCCGATGCGCGATCACGAAGACCGTCCGCCCGGGCAGCAGCGCCTCGAGCGCCTGCTGCACGACCCGTTCGCTCTGCGAGTCGAGGGAGCTCGTCGCTTCGTCGAGGATCAGGATGGCCGGGTCGCGCAGGATCGCGCGCGCGATGGTGATGCGCTGGCGCTGACCTCCCGAGAGCCGGGCGCCGCCCACGCCGACCTCCGTGTCGTAGCCGTCCGGGAGCTGGCGCACGAACTCGTCCACGTGCGCGGCCCTCGCGGCCGCCAGCACCTCGGCCTCGCCGGCGTCGCGCCGCCCGTAGCGGATGTTGTCTGCGATGCTGCCGTCGAAGAGGAACGGCTCCTGGGTCACGACGGCGATCTGGCTCAGCAGGGCATCGCGCCGCGCGCGTCGAAGATCCACGCCGTCGATCTCGATCGATCCCTCGGTCGGGTCGTAGAAGCGCAGCAGCAGGTCCACCAGCGTCGTCTTGCCGGCTCCCGTGCGACCCACCAGCGCGATCACCTCTCCGGCGCGGGCCTCGAAGTCGATGTCGTGCAGCACGGGCTCGCGCCCGTACGAGAAGCTCACGTGGCGGTAGCGCACGCCCTGCCGCAGCCGCGGGACGTCGATCGCGTCGGAGGCGTCGCGAATCTCGACCTCGCTGTCGAGAACCTCGAAGAAGCGCTCCGCGGAGGGGTGCGCATCCTGCAGTTTCGACCAGCCGCGAGCCAGCGTGCGCAGCGGGCGGTAGATCGTCGTCGACACGGCCGAGAACGCGGCGAGGTCGCCGACGGAGAGACCCCAGCGACCGGAGAGGACGAGGGCGAGGCCCAGCAGGAACACGCCGATTCCGGACGCGTTGTTCAGCGCGTCCACGAGCCCCCGCGACAGCACCCGGTTCTTGACCACGGCCATGGCGCGACGGAACAGGCGCCGCGACGCGGCGCGGAAGCCGGCGTATTCCTGGCGCTCCGCGCGGAACGCCTTGATCACCTTGATGCCCGAGAGGATCTCGACCAGGCGGTGCGTCACGTCGGCAGACTGCACCTGCCGGCGCCTCGCGCTGGCCCGGATGCGTCGGCCGAAGGCGGCGATCACCACGACGATGAGCGGACCCACGAAGAGCGTGATCAGCGTGAGCTGCCAGGAGATGAACAGGAGCGTGCCGGCGCCGACGAGGATCATCAGCACCGCCTCGAGGAGATCCGCGAAGAGCAGCTCGAGGGCCTGCAGCGCCTTGCCGGCATCGCCGAGCACGCGGGCGAGCACGTCGCCCCGCTGGCGATCCTGGTGGTAGCGCAGCGGGAGCGCGAGCAGCTTCCCGCAGATGTCCACCTTCATCTCGAGCTCGATGCGCCCGAGGATGTAGCTGGTGATGTAGTCGGCGGCGAAGCCGACAATGGGCATCACCAGGACCAGCGCGAGCGCCGCGAGCACGATGGTCCGGAAGCTGTCGCGGATGCGCGCCTCCACCCGCGCGCCCTCGGTGGCGCGCCCGGGCTCGTCGCCGGCGGACGCGGCGGGCTCCGCGCTCCGGGACGAGCCGTGCAACCAGGACCAGCCGGGCAGCCAGGACGCATCGAGCTTCGCCTTGCCGTGCGAGGCGGCCGGCAGCGCTACGTCGTCGAGGACGGGCTTCATCAGGTAGGCGCGCGCGTAGCGCGTCGTGCTCTCGACGCCGGACAGCACGAGCGCGATCAGGATCAGGCCCGCGAACGGACGCGCGTACGCGTAGAGCCGCAGCATGGGGTGCCGGCGCATGTGCGCGCTGCGTGCCGGCACTTCCTCGAGAGGCGTGGTCACTCCGCGCACCTAGCCGAGCAGGGCGACCAGGTCGTCGCCGGCGCGCCAGCCGAGCAGCAGATCGCCTTCGAAGCTGAACGCGCCGGAGGCCGCGCGCTCGAGTGACACCACGAGAGGTCGGCTCGACAGGCGCAGGCAGGTCGGCGCCGGCTCCTGTGCCGACGCCGCGACGTCGTGCAGGAGATCGTCCCGGTCCCAGCGCGGCGCGGGGTGAGGCCGTGTCTCGAGCCGGGCCGCGCAGAACGGAGCGAGGTCGCGGACCGCGCCCTCGAGCCGGGCGTGGATCGCCGGGATGTCGGCGTCGCGCGGCGCCACGGTCGAGACGAGCAGCTCGGCGCGCTCGCCCGCACGGCGCCCTCCACAGCGGGCGACGCGCAAGGGCTCGCCCGCGCCGAGCGCGATCAGCCGCTCGGCCATCGCATCGGGGAGCAGTTCGGCCGGCGCGTGCAGCTCCAGGGTCACGCGGCGCCAGGGGGCGGGCGCACAGCGCAGCAACGCGGGCGGTGCCGCTTCGTGAGCCAGGGCGAGCGACTCGCGCGGCGCGTTGAGCACCAGCGCGCGGCCCGCGTAGATCTCCTGGATGCCGGGCGCCTCGACGGCCGCGAGATGCGAGGTGCCGACGAGACGCAGGTGGCCCTGGATCGTGCGCCGTTCGCCGAAGAGCGAGGCCAGTCTGCGCCACAGGAGATCGCGCAGTCCGGCTTCCCCGGCGAGCACCGCGCCGCCGGCGAGAATGCCGCCGAGCAGACGCAGCCGCGCCAGGGCACACAGCTCGGCGCCTCCGTGATCGGACAGCGCACGGGCGAGCCCTTCGAGCAGCGCGCGCAGCCCGGGACTCGCCGTGCGCAGCGCGACCAGGGGATCCTGCGCCCGTGCGTCCGCCGAAGGCTCGCGCGCGGCCGGCGCGTCCCTGCCTTTGCGCGGCCGCTCGGGCGCGATGCTCGCGAGCCACGCGTCGCGCGCTTCGCGGGCCGCCGCGGCCAGACCTCGCAGCAGGGCGCGGGACTCGTCGGGCTTGGCGAGCCCCCAGCTCGTGAGCTCCGACGCCGCCAGCCCCGCGCGGCCCCAGTCGATGCGGGTGCGCGGGCTCGCGATCTGGAGCGCCCGGTCCTCGGCGAGGAGCCTTCGCTGGTCGATCAGCGGCAGGGCCAGAGCGCGCAGGCAGGACCCGAGCACGCCGCGCGGCTCGGCGTCCCAGAGCAGGAAGGGCTCGCGCCACGCCGGGTGCGCGCGCGCCGCGGCCTCCTCCTCGACGACCAGTACGCGAGCGCCGCGCTGGGCGAGGCGGATCGCTGCGACGAGCCCCGGCAGCGCGGCGCCCAGCACCACGGCATCGAAGCGGCGCACCCGATGTACGTCCGCGGCAGCGATCCGCGGCAGGGCGGCCATCAGCTGCCTTCGGGCGGGCCCGAACCGAAGAGGAGCGGCGGCTCGTCGGGAGCCTTCGCCTCGATCACGCCGATGCGGTAGGCGCGCTCGCCGACCGCCCGCAGCCGATCGATCACGTCGGAGGCCTGCTCCCACGGGACGATGGCAACCATGCCGATCCCGCAATTGAAGACGCGCAGCATCTCCTCTTCGCTGATGCCGCCCTGGCGCTGGAGCCAGCCGAAGATCGGAGGGCGCGGCCAGGCGGTCGGATCGATGCGCGCGCGCACGCCTTTGGGCAGCACGCGCGGCACGTTGCCGACGAATCCGCCGCCCGTGATGTGAGCCAGGCTCTTCAGGTTGAAGTCGCGGGCGACGTTCAGCAGCGGCTTCACGTAGATGCGCGTGGGCGCGAGCAGCGCGCTCGCCAGAGAGGTGTTGAGCTCGGGCACCTCCGCGCGCAGGCTGGCCTGGCCGGCGCGCACGGCTTCGTCCACGATGCGGCGCACCAGGCTGTAGCCGTTGCTGTGGCATCCGCTCGAGGCCAGGCCGATCACCGCGTCGCCCTGGCTGACGCTCGACCCGTCGATCAGTCGGTCGCGCTCCACGACGCCGACGCCGAATCCCACCAGCTCGATCTCGCCCTCCGCGTACACGCCGGGCATCGAGGCCGTCTCGCCGCCGAGCAGCGCGCAGCCGGAGCGCCGGCAGCCCTCGGCGATCCCGCGCAGGGCCTGGCGGGCGCGCTCGCGGTCGAGGCTCGCCATCGCGATGTAGTCGAGGAAGACGATCGGCTCGGCGCCCTGCACGACCAGGTCGTTCACGACCATGGCCACGCAGTCGATGCCCACCGTGTCGAAGCGCCCGAGCTCCGCGGCGAGCTTCAGCTTGGTCCCGACGCCGTCGGTGCTCGCGACGAAGACGGGATTCTCGTAGCGGTCGGGGGCCTTGAAGAGCCCCGCGAAGCCGCCGACCTGCGACAGGATCTCGGGTCGCAGCGTCGCGCGGGTGATGTCGCGGATCTCGTCGACGAAGCCCTCGTCGTGATCGAGGTCGACTCCCGCCCGGGCGTAGGCCGGCGCGCTGCCGTCGGGGTCGGAGGGCCGTGTCACGCGCCGATGGATAGGCGAGCGCCCCGCGCCGCGCAATCCACGGGCCGAGGGCCGCGAATCGGCAGGCCGGTGCGTGCTATCGTCGCCGAGTGCTCCTCTCCGTGGTGATCCCGGCTCTCGACGAGGCGGAGCGGATCGCCGCGGCGGTGGACAGCGCGCGCGCCGCGGACGTCGAGGTGATCGTCGTGGACGGCGGCAGCAGCGACGACACGGCGGAGCGCGCGGCGGCGGCCGGTGCACGCGTGATCACAGCTCCGCGCGGGCGGGCACGCCAGCTCGACGCCGGCGCCCGCGCCAGCCTCGGGGAGGCGCTGCTCTTCCTCCACGCCGACACGCTCCTGCCCGCCGGCTACGACGCCGCGGTGCGGCGCGCGCTGCGCGACCCTCGCGTGGTCGGCGGTGCCTTCCGGCTCCGCTTCGACCAGGCGACGCGCGCGCTGCGCTGGATCGAGCGGGGCGCCCGGCTGCGGGTCGCGCTCTTCGGCCTGCCGTACGGCGACCAGGCGCTGTTCGTGCGCCGCGCCACGCTCGCCGCGATCGGGGGCATCCCGCAGGTACCCGTCCTCGAGGATCTCGACCTCGTGCGGGCGATGCGGCGGCAGGGGCGCCTGGCGCTCCTGCCCCTCGACGCCGTCACCTCGGCCCGGCGCTACCTGGCGCGCGGACCGTGGCGCACCGCCTGGCGGCACGCGCTCGGCGCGCTGGCCTGGTCGATCGGGATGGATCGCGCGCGGGTGGCGGCCTGGGTGCGCCGTTGAGCGCGGCGGCCGCCGCCGCGCCCTCGCGCCCCGCGCGCTCCGGCGCGGGATCCGCCTGGCGCCGGCTGGCCCGCTACGTCGCGCGCCACCCCGTGTACTACGGCGTGTGGGTCGCCTCGACGCTCGCCTACACGGCGGGCTTCGTGGCCATCCCGCGCCTGGTCGGCTGGGGCGTCGAGGCGGTCGCCAAGGGTCTGCCGCACGCCGAGATCGGCCGCCGCGCGCTGTGGCTGGCGGGAACGACGGCGCTGGTGGCGATCGTGCGCTTCCACTCGCGCACGCTGGTCTTCAACGCCGCGCGCCAGATCGAGTACGAGCTGCGCAACGACATCTTCGCGCAGCTGCTGCGACTGCCCCAGTCGTTCTACGGGCGCTGGCGGACCGGCGACATCATGAGCCGCTGCGTGAACGACACCAACGCGGTTCGCCTGCTGATGGGCGTCGGCGTGCTGAACATCCTGCAGACGCCGATCCTGTACGTCGCGGTCGTGGGCACCATGCTGACGCTCAATCCCCGCCTCGCGGGGCTCGTCCTGCTGCCCTATCCGCTCTTCATCCTGTTCGCGCGCGCGCTCGGCCGGCGGGTCCACTACTGGAGCCTGCTCACCCAGGAGGGGCTCGCCGAGGCCTCGAACCAGCTCCAGGAGGCGATCTCCGGCGTGGCTGTGGTCAAGGCGTACGCCATGGAAGGCGTGACGGAGCGCCGCTTCCGCGACGTCAACGAGGAGCTCTGGCGACGGCAGGTGTCTCTCGTGCGCACGAACGCCGCCATGCCCGCGGTCACGGCGCTGCTGCCCGCGTTCGCCATGTGCCTCATCCTCGGAGTCGGCGGCGGCGACATCGTCGCGGGGCGCATGGAGGTGGCGAGCTTCTTCACCTTCGCGCTCTACGTGTTCCAGCTCACCTTCCCGACCTTCATCATGGGCTGGGTCGTGGCGCTCGTGCAGCGCGGCGCGGCCTCGATGCAGCGCCTCGACGAGCTGCTCTCCGTCGTGCCCGCGATCGCCGAGCCCGCGGACGCGGTGCGCCCCGCCTCGTTGCGCGGCGAGATCGAGTTCCGCCACCTCACGTTCCGCTACGCGGCGGAGCAGGACCGCGAGCCGGCGCTGCTCGACGTCTGCCTGCGCGTGCCCGCCGGCTCGACACTCGGCCTGGTGGGCACCGTGGGCGCGGGCAAGAGCACGCTGGCCTCGCTGATCCCGCGCCTCTACGAGGTGGAGGACGGCTGCGTCTTCATCGATGGCATCGACATCAACCGCCTCTCGCTCGCTGCGTTGCGGCGTCACATCGCGATGGTGCCCCAGGAGTCCTTCCTGTTCTCGGCGACGCTGGCCGAGAACATCGCCTTCGGCCGGCCCGATGCGACGCCCGAGGAGATCCGGCGCGCGGCCGAGCGCGCGCAGCTCGCAAAGGACGTGGCGGATCTGCCGGACGGCTTTGCCACGCTGGTGGGGGAGCGCGGCGTGATGCTGTCGGGAGGCCAGCGCCAGCGCGCCGCCCTGGCTCGCGCGCTGCTGATGGATCCGGCGATCCTGGTGCTGGACGACACGCTCTCGGCCGTGGACGCGGAGACCGAGGCCGCGATCCAGCGCGAGCTGGACGAGGTGTTCCGGGGCCGCACGGTGGTGGTCGTGTCGTCGCGCGTGTCGGCCGTGCGCGGCGCGGATCGGATCGCGGTGCTCGAGGGCGGGCGCGTCGTCGAGTGCGGGCGCCACGACGAGCTGGTGCTCGCAGGGGGCCTGTACTCGCGGCTCGCCCGCGAGCAGGCGGCCGAGCAGGTCGCGGAGGCGGGGCTCGCCATGGCCGGGGCCGGCTCGTGAGCGCCGCGGCGCAGACCGCGCTGCGCGCGGGCGGTGGCGCGACACCGGGCCGCTCTCGCGAAGCGCTATTCGAGGAGGAGGCGCTCGGCAAGGCCTACGACGCGAGGCTGCTGCGTCGCCTGTGGCCCTTCGTCGCGCCGTACCGGCGCCAGGTCGCGCTGACGATCCTGTTCTTCGCGCCGCTGCTGTGCTTCGAGCTCGCGCCGGCCTGGATCGTCAAGACGGGGCTCGACACGGTGATCGTCCCCGCGGCGACGGGAAGCGCGCCGCCGCCGCCCGCGGCGGTCGCCGGACCCCTCGCACAGGTCACGAGCTGGCTGGCCTCGCTGCTGCGCGCGCCGGCCGGCGTGTCGCCCCTGCTCTGGCTGACGCTCGTGTACTTCGCCGTGTCCGCGTCGAGCGCCACCCTCGAGTACCTCGACCAGTCGATCATGGGGCGCACCGGGCAGTCGGCGATGCGCGACCTGCGCGCCGCCGTCTTCGCGCACATCCAGCGCCTGCACATCGGCTTCTTCGACAGCATGCCGGTCGGGCGCCTGGTCACCCGCGCCACCAACGACGTGGAGAACGTGGCCGAGATGTTCTCCGCGGGGATCGTGGCGCTGGTGCGCGACGTGCTGCGCATGCTGGGCATCGCGACGGCGCTGTTCCTCGTCCAGCCCCGGCTCGCCTTCGTGACCTTCCTGATCGTGCCCGTCATGGCCGTCGCCGCTGCGCTGTTCCGCCTCAAGGTCCGGGCGGCCTTCCGCGCCGTGCGCGTGCGCATCGCGCGCATCAACGCCTACGTGCAAGAGAACGTGACGGGCATGAAGGTCGTGCAGCTCTTCGCGCGCGAGGGGCGCAACTTCCGCGACTTCGACGCGATGAACGCGGATCACCGCGACGCCTGGCTGCAATCGATCCGCTACGACTCGGCGCTCTTCGCGGTGGTCGAGCTGGCCTCGAACCTCACCATCGCGGTCGTGATCTGGCAGGGCGCGGGCCTCGCAGCGGCCGGCACGATCTACGTGTTCTTCGACTGGATGCGGCGCTTCTTCATGCCGCTGCGCGACCTGTCCGCGAAGTACTCGGTGATGCAGTCCTCGATGGCCTCCTGCGAGCGCATCTTCCAGCTCTTCGACACGGAGCCCGCGGTGGCCGACCGCCCGGGCGCCCGCGCGCCCGAGCGCCGGACGGGACCGCGGGGCGCGGGCTCGATCGAATTCGAGCACGTGTGGTTCGCGTACTCCGGCGCGGCTCCCGGCGCCGAGCCCGACTGGGTGCTGCGCGACGTCTCCTTCCGCGTCGAGCCGGGCGAGCGCGTCGCGCTGGTCGGCGCCACCGGCAGCGGCAAGACCACCGTGATCAAGCTGCTGACGCGGCTCTACGACGTGCAGCGCGGCCGGGTCCTGATCGACGGCGTGGACATCCGCGACTGGCCGCAGGCGGCGCTGCGGCGACGGGTGGCGATGGTCCTCCAGGACGTCTTCCTCTTCAGCGGCACGATCGCGGAGAACATCTCCCTCGAGCGTCCCGACATCGGGCCCGACGGCGTGGCGCGCGTGGCCGGAGCGGTGCACGCGGACGCCTTCGTCCGGGGCCTGCCCGCCGGCTTCGACACGCGCGTGCGCGAGCGCGGCGCGAACTTCTCCGCGGGCCAGCGCCAGCTGCTCTCCTTCGCGCGCGCGCTGGCCCATGGCGCCGACATCCTGGTGCTCGACGAGGCCACGAGCTCCATCGACACCGAGACCGAGGCGCTCGTGCAGCAGGGCATCCACACGCTCATGCAGGGCAAGACGGCGATCGTGATCGCGCACCGCCTGTCGACGATCGAGGACGTCGATCGCATCTACGTACTCCAGCGCGGTCGCCTGGTCGAGTCGGGCCGGCACGAGGAGCTTCTCGCCCGCGGCGGCGTCTACGAGCGCCTGCACCGGCTCCAGGTCGCGCAGGGAGCGGCCGTCTCTGCGGCCGCCGGCTGATCCGGCTCGCCGCGGCTTCGGCGCGCGCGCGGGGTCGCTGCTGGCAGCCGGGGTGATCCGTGCGCTCGCGTCCACGCTGCGGGTGCGGGAGGTCGGCGAGAACCCGTTGCGGCTCGGCGAGCCGTTCGTCGCCGCGCTCTGGCACAACACGCTCTACCTCGCGCTCGGTCTGTTCCGCGACCGCCAGCTCGTGGTGGCCGTGAGTCGGAGTCGGGCCGGCGAGCGCGCGAGCGCGCTGCTCGAGGCCCTGGGCTACGGGCGGCCGGTACGCGGCTCGACGTCGCGCGCGCCGGTCGCGGCCCTCTCGGGCATGCTTCGCGCGGCGCGAGCCGGGAGGAGCGTGGCCGTGCTCGTCGATGGAGGGCACGGGCCCGCGCATCGCGTCCGCCCGGGCGTGCTGGCCGTGGCGCGGGGGAGCGGCCACGCGATCTGGCCGGTGGGACTCGCGGCGTCGCCCTGCCTGCGCCTGCGCTCCTCGTGGGAAACCGTGATCGTGCCATTGCCCTTTTCCCGGGTCGTGGCCGTCTCCGGTCGGCCCTTGCGCATCCCGCGCGAGGCCGACCGCGAAGCCCTCGAGCCGTTTCGCGCCCTGCTCGAGTCGGAGCTCCTCCAGGCGACGCGGCGGGCCGAGGAGCTGCTCGCCCCGCGCCGCGGCGCCGCGAGCGAGCTACCTCCGACCGACGCCGGTGTCGCCTAACATCGCGTCCGCGATCGCCGCGGCGCGCTCGGCCGCCACGTCGTCGCCGAGACGTTTGCGGACCTCCTCGAGTCCGGCGATCTGACGCTGGCGGGCCGGGCCTGCCAGCAGCTCCTGCAGCGCGCAGGCGATGAGGCCCGGCTGCGCCTCCTCCTGGAGGAATTCGGGCACGAGGGGGTTGCCGACGACGAGGTTCGGCATCGCGAAGGTCGATACGTGCATGAGGCGGCGCCAGAGCGCCGCGCTGACCGGATGCGCCCGCCCGGCAACCGCCAGCGGACAGCCGAGCAGCGCCGCCTCCATCGTGACGGTGCCCGGCTTGGCCAGGGCGACGTCCGCCGCGAGCAGCAGCTCGCGGCTCCGCCCTTCGACGATCGCCACGGGCGCGGCGGGCCAGAGCGCCTCGAGGCTCTCCGCGACCTCGGCGCGGTCGATGGTCGGCGCGACGGCGAGGGCGAAGGCGACGTCCGGGCGCTGCGCGTGCAGCTCCCGCGCGGTCTCGACGTGGAGCGGCAGCATGCGGCGCAGTTCGTTGCGCCGGCTCCCGGGTAGCAGCGCCACGAGCGGACGCGCCTGCGGGAGGTCCAGCAGGGAGCGCGCGGCCGTCCGGGAGAGTCGCGCGCGCAGCGCTCGCAACGGCTCGACCAGCGGGTGCCCCACGTAGTCGACCTGGAGGCCGGTTCGCGCGTAGTGCGGGGGCTCGAACGGGAAGATCGAGGCCAGGCGATCGACGCGCCGCGCGACCTTGTGCACGCGGCGGCGGCGCCAGCGCGTCACGTTCGGCCCGATGTAGTAGAGGACCGGCACGCCGGCGCGGCGCAGGCGGCGGGCGAGGGGCAGGTGGAAGTCGGGCGCGTCGACGAGCACGGCGAGGTGCGCGCCGCGCGCGGAGACCTCCTGGACCAGTCGCCGCGCGGCGCGCAGCGCCGCGGGCACGATTTCGAGCGCCTCGACCAGGCCCGCGACCGCGAGCTCGCGCTGGTCGACGAGGATCTCGGCGCCCGCGCTGCGGAGCGCGTCGCCGCCCGCACCGAAGAGCTCGAGGCCGGGACGCCGGGCCAGCAGCGCCCGGGCGAAGTCCGCCCCGTGCAGATCGCCGGACGCGTCGGGCGCGGAGACCAGGACGCGCAGCGCGCGGCCGGGCTCCCGCGAGCGCGCCTCAGCGCCGAGCGGCATCGCCGAGCGCCTCGGCGAGGGGCAGCAGGTGCTCGCGGTAGCGGATCACGCGAGTGAGCTGTCCCGAGCGCGCCAGGAATTCGCCGTAGCGCTCGTAGACCGGCGGCTCTTCGGGGACGGGATACGCCCCGGCCGGGATCGTCCCCGGCCGCAGCCACTCCGTGGTGTAGGAGTCTTCCCCGTAGCGGTCGAGGCTCCAGCGGACCTCGCGGTCGAGCTCGACGTACTCGAGGGCCGCGACGCGCTTCGCGGCGCGGCCTCGCGCATCGAGCGGCAGCGCGATCGCCCGGTCCGCTGCGGGGCCCGGCCCGGGCCGCTCGAACAGCGAGAACTCGAACACGTCGACGGGCCGGCCGCGCTCGCGAGAGGCCAGCGCCGCCGCCGTATTCACGGTGAGTCGGAACGCGTCGTGGATCGGGTTGAAGCCCTCCGCGGCGTCAGCGACGACGCGCGCCACGCCTTCGCTCGCGAGCTCCTTGGCCAGCTCCTCCGCGAGGCCGACGAACAGCGCGAAATCGAGATCGAGCAGGGCGTCGTAGATCGCGCGATCCGGGTAGCGTCCGTACACGCTCCCGATGGGAACCCCCGCACGCTGGAGCGGCCCGGTCGTCGCGTCGAGGCGCGAGGTGCCGTCGCGGCCGGATCCGTCGGTCAGCACGAAGACGCGCGGCCGCTCGGCGTGGAGCCACCCATGCAACAAGAGCTCGTGACCAGGATGTGCGACCAGCAGGGCCGAGCGCGGCGCGGGCAAGCAGGCCTCGGTTGGCGGAGGGCAAGGGGATCGACGGGGGCCGACGGTCGCCCAGCATATCGGTGTCGGGCCCCGGGCGCAGCAGGAAAAGACCCCGCGGGCTCTCGCTTGCGTGATCACCCTCCGGGGTGGTACAACCTCGTCGCCTCCCCACTGCCCCCAATTCTTCCCCCGCGTAGGGTCTCGACGCCCAGGCGCCCGTGCGCCGCGCCGACCACCGACCGGGGAGGCTCCGAGGTCCGGTGCGTCTCAAGTCCCTCGAGCTCCACGGGTTCAAGTCCTTCGTCGACAAGACCGTGATCCGCTTCCAGCCCGGCATCACCGCCGTGGTGGGACCGAACGGCTGCGGGAAGTCGAACGTCGTCGATGCCATGCGCTGGGTGATGGGCGAGCAGTCGCCCCGGCGGCTGCGCGGCAAGGGCATGGACGACGTCATCTTCGCCGGCTCCGAAGGTCGCGCACCGGTCGGCATGGCCGAGGTGGTGCTCACCTTCGACAACAGCCAGGGCACCGCGCCGCCCGCGTTTGCCGCGTACGGCGAGATCCAGATCGCCCGCCGCCTGTATCGCACCGGCGAATCCGAATACCTGATGAACAAGGTTCCGTGTCGCCTCCGCGACGTGCAGGACTTCTTCCGCGATACGGGCATCGGCGCCAAGGGCTACACCATCGTGGAGCAGGGCCGGATCGCCGAGATCGTCTCCGCGAAGCCGGAGGAGCGCCGCATCCTGATCGAGGAAGCTGCGGGCATCGGCAAGTACAAGGCGCGGCGCCGCGAAGCGGAGAGCAAGATCGAGTCGACGCAGCAGAACCTGCTGCGGGTGAACGACGTCCTCGGCGAGATCCGCCGCCAGATCGCGAGCATCGAGCGCCAGGCGCGCAAGGCCTCCCGCTACAAGAGGCTGCGGGAGACTCTGCGCGTGCTCGAGCTCTCGCTCGCATCCGACGAGCGCCGGGAGATCGCCGCTGCGAGCCAGCTCTGCGAAAGCGAGCTGCGGGGCCTGCGCGACCGCGTCACGGCGACGGAGCTCCAGCTCGCGGAGCGGGAGCTGGCGGTGCAGAACGAGCGCATCGCGCTGGCCGAGTGCGAACGCGCGCTCTCGGAGGGCAACGAGGAGCTGCTGACGCTGCGCGGTCAGATCAAGGATTGCGAGGGGCGCATCGAGTACGGGCGCCGCGAGCGCGAGGCGCTCGGGGAGCTCTGCGCGGCGCGGCGTTCCGAGCTCGAGGGCCTGGAGCTGCAGCGCGTGGCGCAGGAGGGTGAGGCGGCCGAGCTCGAGGAGGAGCTGCGAGCCGTGGAGCGGATCGTGGCGACGGAGGGCGAATCGCTGGCCGCGGCCGAAGCCTCCGTCCGCGAGGCGCGCGACGCGCTGCGCGCGCTGGAGGCGCAGAGAGAGGCGGCCACTGCGGCGCAGGTCGAGGTGCTGACGGCCGTGGCGCGCGCGGAGGATCGCATCGCGGCCATCGAGGACCGCTCGGCGGAGCTCGACGCGCGCGTGCGCAGCGCGGACGAGGGGCTCGAGGTGGGGCAGGGCGAGGCCTCGCGCGCCGATCGGGAGCAGCGCGCCCTCGAAGAGGGGCTGCGCAACCTGCTCGCGGAGCGCGACCGGCTGATGGGCCTGCTGCGCGACGCCCTCGAGGCGCAGCGCGCGGCGAGCGAAGCCGTGCGGCGCGCCGGGGATCGGCTGCGCGCGACGCGCGAGCAGGCCGAGGGACGCCGCGCGCGGCTCGAATCGCTGCGCGAGGTGCTCGAGCGGCGCGACGACGTCGCGGAGGGCACGCGCTTCCTGCTCGCGGCCGGCGACGAGGCGAAGCAGCGCTTCGGCCTGCGCGCACTCGTGCGCGACGTCGTGGAGGTCGACGCCGAGCTCGAGGTCGCCGTCGAGGCGGTGCTCGCCGAGCGGGTCGAGGCGCTGGTCGTGAACCGCACGGAAGATGCGCTCGCGGCCCTCGAGTCGCTGCGCGCGGAGCGGGCCGGCCGCGGGGTGTTCGTGTCCGCGCTGCCGCTCGCGGCGGAGCCGACGGGCTTCGTGCCGCTTGGCGAGCCGCTGCTCGCGCGGGTTCGCATCCGCGACGGCTACGGCGATCTGGCGCGGGCGCTGTTCTCGGGCGTCAACCTGGTGGGCGACCTGCGCGATGTGCTGCGCATCTACGGCGGACGCCGGCTGCCCGCCACCTTCGTCACCGCGACGGGCGACGTGCTGACACCGGACGGCGTGGTGCGCGGCGGGGCGCCGGGATCGGGCGGCGGACTGGCCCGCGTGCGCGAGGTCCGCGATCTGGAGCACGAGGTGCGCGAGCTCGAGGGGCGAGTCCTCGAGCAGCATGCCGGGCTGCGGGACGCGGAGCAGGCGCTCGCACGCGTCAGCGACGAGCTGGAGAACCTGCGCAATCGCCACCACACGGCGGCGCTGGCCGTGGCGAACCACGAGAAGGACCTCGAGCGGACGCGCGAACGCGTGAAGTCGCTGGGCGAGGTCCATGCGAGCCGCGTGCAGGAACGCTCGGATCTGCTCGCGGAGCTGGAGTCGCTCTCGGAGGAGCGCGCCCGGCTCGAGACGGCACTGGCCGGGGCACGCGAGCGCCGCGGCGCGGGCCAGCGCGCCCTGGATGCCCTGGGGCTGCGACTCGGGTCCGCCGGGCGCGAGGCGTCGCGCCTCGAGGCGGCGGCCGCGGAGCAGCGGGCGCTGCACGCGAGCCGCGCCGAGCGGCGCGACCGCGTCTTCAGCGCGGGAGAGCGCCTGCGCGCGACGCTCGCCGACACGCGGACCTGGATCGCGCGGCGCGAGCAGGAGATCGCAACTGCGGAAGCGCGCCGCGACGAACTGGCGGATGCCATCGCGCACGCGCGCACGGAGCTCGACGCCCGGCTCCGCGACGAGGAGCGCGCTCGCGCCGATCACGACAGGAGGCGCGAGGTTTTCGAGCGCGCTGCCGCGGCCGTGAGCGGGCTCGAGGACGGCTTGCGTGAGCTGCGCGGCGCCATCGCCGATGCGCGGGAAGAGGCGTCCCGGCACGAGCTGCGCGTGCGCGAGCTGGAGATGAAGCGCGACCACCTCGACGCCGCGCTGCGCGAGAAGTGGGGTGTCGAGCTCGCCAGCTGGGAGCTGCCGCCCCTCGAGCCCGAATCTCCCGCCCCGAGCGCCGAGAGCGAGCCCGCGGAGGAGACCGCCGCGGCGGAAGCGGGCGAGGAAGGGGACGAGGAGACGGCCGTGGATGCGGCGCGCGAAGCGCGCGCCAACGCCGCGCTGGCGCGCCTGCCCGCCGACGAGCGACGCGTGCGCCTCGAGGAGGTGCGCCGCAAGCTGCAGGCGCTCGGCGACGTGAACCTCGGGGCCATCGAGGAGCACGAGGAGCTGAAGGAGCGCAACCGCTTCCTGGCGGAGCAGAAGGGCGACCTCGAGGCGACGCTGGCATCGCTCCGCGATGCCATCGCGCGCATCAATCGCACGAGTCGGCAGCGCTTCCGCGAGACCTTCGAGGCCGTGGCCAAGCGCTTCTCCGAGAACTTCCCGCGGCTGTTCCGCGGAGGGCGCGCGAGCCTCTCGCTCACGGAGACCGAGGACGTCCTCGAGGCCGGGATCGAGATCATGGCCATGCCTCCCGGGAAGCGGCTGCAGAACGTGAATCTGCTCTCGGGTGGCGAGAAGACGCTGACGGCGATCGCGCTGCTCGTCGCCGTCTTCCAGGTCCGCCCGTCGCCGTTCTTCCTGCTCGACGAGGTCGACGCGGCGCTCGACGACGCCAACGTGGGGCGCTTCAACGAGATCGTGCGCGAGCTGGCCAGCGAGTCTCAGTTCGTGCTGATCACCCACAACAAGCGCACCATCGAGATCGCCGACGTCCTCTACGGAGTGACGATGGAGCGGAAGGGCATCAGCACGGTGGTGTCGGTCGAGGTGCACTAGCGGGCCGCCGCGCCCCGAGCGGCTCTGTGCGCGGCCCGCGCTACGAGGCGGCGGTCGCAGCGCGCGAGCCGCGGAAGTGCGGGATCACGACGCGGCCGATCTGGCGGATCGTCTCGAGGATGGCGGCCTGGGGCACGGTCCCCATCTGCATCAGGAACATGACCTCGTCGGCCCCCGCGGCGGCGAGCCGCTCGACGTAGCCGATCGCGTCCTTCGCGGTGCCGTAGGCGTGGTTCGGATTGAACAGCCCCGTCGTCTCCGTGCCCGCCTCGATGCGCTCCTCGTGGAGATAGGCGACCAGCGCTTCGCCCTCCCGGCGCAGCACCTCGGCGTTGTCCTCGGTGTCCGTGTCGAGGCGGGGCGGAGGACCGCCGCCGTACCAGTGGCGGATGGCCTCGGTGAAGAAGCGCTGGCCCCGGGCCCCGATCGCGCGGGCTCGGCGCCCGTCGTCGAGGACGATGGCCGGACACAGCGCCGCGAGGTGATCGTTGGCCACCGCGCCGACCTGGCTCTCGGGCGTGCGCCGCCGGAGCGCCTCGCGGTACACGTGGTTCTTCTGCTCGATGTCCTCGGGGCCTGCGAAGCCGAGCACGAGCGCGCCGACGCCCCACTCGCCCGCGTGATTGAGCGTCGCCTCGCGCGTGCAGGCGAGAAAGAGAGGAGGATGGGGCTGCTGCAGAGGCTTCGGGTGGATCGGCCGCGGGGGAATGCGGATCCGCTCGCTCTCGTGAGCGAACACCTCCTCGCGCCACATGCGCGGGATCATGCGGAAGGACTCCTCGAGCTGCGGCTGGATGTCCTCGAGGCGCGTGTCGAAGGCGCCCGCCTCCTGCTCCGTGCCGCCCTTGCCGACGCCGAAGTCCACGCGGCCGCGCGACAGGATGTCGAGCGTGGCGATGCGCTCCGCCACCTTGATCGGGTGGTTCATCTTGAAGGGCAGGCACACCACGCCGTGGCCGACGCGGATCCGCGAGGTCGCGCCGGCGACGTAGGCGAGGAAGGTCTCGGGCGCGCTCATGTGCGCATACCACTTGAGACAGTGATGCTCGACCGCCCAGACGCGGTCGAAGCCCATCTGCTCGGCGAGCACGGCCTGCTCGACGCATTCCTGAAGCACCTGGAACTCGCGGGACGGGCTCGCGTCGGCAGTCTGCGCTTCCAGGATGATCGAGAACTGCATGGGTCCTCCGGCGGAGGCCATAGCCTCGCCGATCCGGCCGCTCGCTGCATCGTCGGGACTTCCGTCGGGACGCGGCGCGAGGCCGGGAGCGCGAGTGGTATGTTCCGCGCCCCATGGAGACCTGGATCGCCAGCGTCAGCGCGTGGATCGCCGCGCACCCGTCGCAGTTCCTGATCGCCGCGCTCTGCGTTCCGCTCGTGCTGACAGCCATCGCACTCGCGCGCGCGCGACGCGAGGCCGAGGGCCCGCCTGCGCCGCGAGAGGAGGCCGCCGCGCCCGCGGAGCGCGTCGCGCCGGCAGAGCCCGTCGCACCCGCGGAGCGAGTCGCGGAGCTCGCGCCGCCGGCTCCACCTCCCCCGGCGCGCCTGCGCGATCGCCTGCGCCTCACCCGCACGGCCCTGGTGGGGCGGATCGGAGCCCTCCTCGGGGCGCGAACGCTCGAGGGAGAGGTCTACGACGACCTCGAGGCACTGCTCCTCGGAGCCGACCTGGGCGTGAAGACCGCGGAGAGCCTGCTCGATCGGGTGCGCCGGGAAGCCGGCGGCAAGGACGCCGACGCGGTGCGCGCCGTATTGCGCACCGCGATCCTCGAGCGGCTGCGCCGGGTCGAGCCCGTGGCTGGCCTGCCCCTGACGGGAAGGCCGCACGTCGTGCTCGTGCTCGGCGTGAACGGCTCGGGCAAGACGACGAGCATCGGGAAGCTCGCCGCGCGGCACGTGCGCCTCGGCCGGAGGGTGGTCCTCGGCGCCGCGGATACCTTCCGTGCGGCCGCCATCGAGCAGCTCCAGGCCTGGGGCGAGCGCGCCGGGTGCGACGTGATCGCCGGCCGCGCGGGAGGGGATCCCGCGGCGGTGGCCTTCGATACGGTGAAGGCCGCGACGGCGCGCGGCGCAGACGTCGCGATCATCGACACCGCCGGGCGACTCCAGACGAAGAAGCCGCTCATGGAGGAGCTCGGCAAGATCGTCCGCGTGATCGCGCGGGAGCTCGAGGGGGCGCCGCACGAGGTGCTGCTCGTGCTCGACGCCAATACCGGTCAGAATGCGCTTTCACAGGCCCGACTCTTCTCCGAGGTCGCGGGGGTGACGGGTCTCGTGCTGACCAAGCTCGACGGCACCGCGAAGGGCGGCGTACTCGTCGGGCTCGCCGACGAGCTCGGGATTCCCGTCAAGTGCGTGGGCGTGGGTGAATCGGTCGAAGATCTGCGGGACTTCTCGGCGGAGGAGTTCGTCGACGCGCTGTTCGTCGACTAGCCGCTGAGCGATTTGCGCGCGGGCCGGAGGGGGGCAGGAGGCAGACATTGTCACGCTTCGTAATGGCCCTCGATCAGGGAACGACCTCGTCGCGCGCGATCCTCTTCGATCGGAGCGGGGCGATCGTCGCCGTCGAGCAGCACGAGTTCCCGCAGCACTTCCCCAGGCCCGGCTGGGTCGAGCACGACCCGGACGAGATCTGGAACACCCAGCTGCGCGCGGCGCGCGGCGCGCTCGAAAGGGCTCGGGCGACGGGCGCGGACGTCGCGGCGATCGGCATCGCCAACCAGCGCGAGACTACCGTGGTGTGGGAGCGCGCCAGCGGGGCGCCCGTCCATCGCGCGATCGTCTGGCAGTCGCGCCAGACGGCGCCGCTCTGCGACGCGCTGCGCGCGCGGGGTCTCGAAGCCGAGGTGCGCGCGCGCACCGGGCTCGTGATCGATGCGTATTTCTCGGGGACGAAGGTCCGCTTCATCCTGGATGCGATTCCGGGCGGGCAGGAGCGCGCGGAGCGCGGCGATCTCGCCTTCGGAACGGTCGACAGCTGGCTGCTGCACAAGCTCACCAAGGGCCGCGTGCACGCGACCGAATATTCGAACGCCTCGCGCACGCTGCTCTACAACATCCATGATCGCTGCTGGGATCCGGTGATGCTGGACGCGCTCCGCGTGCCGCGGGCGATCCTGCCCGAGGTGCGTGACTCGAGCAGCGTCTTCGGTGTTGCCGACGCCGAATGGTTCGGCGCGGAGATCCCCGTCGCCGGGATGGCCGGGGACCAGCAGGCGTCGCTGTTCGGGCAGCGCTGCACACGGGCGGGACAGGCCAAGAACACCTACGGCACCGGGTGCTTCCTGTTGATGAACACGGGCGCGCAGGCGCCGCTCTCGCAGAGCGGTCTCGTCACGACGATCGCCTGGGGCCTGGGAGGCCGCATCGAATACGCGCTCGAGGGAAGCGTGTTCGTGACCGGCTCCGCGGTGCAGTGGCTGCGCGACGGTCTTCGCATCGTCGCAAATGCCGGGGAGACCGAAGCGGCGGCGCGTGCGGTCGACGACACGGGAGGGGTCTACCTCGTCCCGGCCTTCACCGGTCTCGGCGCTCCCTACTGGGACGAGAGAGCGCGGGGCGTCCTGGTGGGGCTCACCCGCGGCACCACGCGCGAGCACGTGATCCGCGCGACGCTCGAAGCCACGGCGTATCAGACGCGAGACGTGGTGGAGTGCGTGCAGCAGGACTCGGGCATCTCGCTCGCCTCGCTGCGGGTGGACGGAGGCGCCTGCGTGAACGATTTCCTGATGCAGTTCCAGGCGGACCTCCTCGGGAAGTCCGTCGAGCGGCCCCGCGTGCTCGAAGTGACGGCTCTCGGCGCGGCCCTCCTCGCGGGCTCGGCGACCGGGTTCTGGCCCGATCCGTCTGCGGTGTCGGCCTCCGGCGAGACCGACCGATTCGAGCCCCGGCTCGCCCCGGAGCGCCGCGACGACCTCTATGCCGGTTGGAAGCGCGCCGTGGAGCGGGCTCGCGGCTGGGCGGAGTCGTAGGTCCAACGTGGGCAGCGCGCTGCCGCTCGTCATCGCTCACCGCGGTGCGTCCGGATATCGCCCGGAGAACACGCTCTCCGCGTACGAGCTCGCGGTCGAGCTGCGCGCGGATCTGATCGAGATCGACCTGCACCGGACGCGCGATGGGGCGATCGTGGTGACGCACGACGAGGACCTCTCGGGGCTCGGCGGCCGGGGCGAGATCGCAGACGCCAGCCTGGCGGAGATCCGCGCGCTCGATGCAGGGCTGGGGGAGCGCGTGCCGACCCTGGACGAGGTGCTCGGGCGCTTCGGCTCGCGCATTCCCTTCAACCTCGAGCTGAAGCAGTCCACGCGAGGCCCCTACCGGGACCTGGAGCGCGAGACGCTGGAGCGGGTCGAGCACCTGGGGCTGCTCGAGGCCACGCTGTTCTCGTCCTTCTACGATCCAGTACTCCGCGCGCTGCGCGCGCACTCGCCGCGGGCGCGAATCGGCGTCCTCGTGTCGCCGGAGTCTCCCGAGCGCTGGCGCGAGCGCGCGCGCTCGGTGCGCGCGGAGGCGCTGAATCTCTGGAAGGGGCTCGCCACGACGGAGACGGTTCGGGCGGCGCACGAGGAAGGGCTTCGCGTCCTCGTGTACACGGTGGACGAGCCCGACGCGATGGGCCGCCTGCTCGAGCGCGGCGTCGACGGAATCTTCACCAACTTCCCGGATCGCCTTCGCGCTCTGCTCGGATAGCCCCGGTCCGCCCTCGGTCCCGCCGCGCGGCCCTCAGTCAATTCCCCTCGGGGAATCAACCGCGTCTATTCCTGAATAGAGCGCGGTTTTTTTGCCTGTGGGATGCTCAATTCTCTTGACGCAGTGTCCTCTGATTCCGTAATAATTTGCTGACCCGGGGTCAGTACCTAATGAAATTCAGCAAAACAGTCCTCGAATTCGATGCGACCGATCAAGCCATCCTCGATCTGCTGCAAGAGAACTGCAAGCAGCCGCTGGCGGCGATCGGGGAGAAGGTGGGGCTCTCCGCTCCGGCCGTCCTCGATCGCATCCACAAGCTGGAAGAGGCGGGCGTGATCTGCGGCTATGCCGCGCTGCTCGACGCGCGGCGGCTCGGCATGGACGTCACCGCGTTCATCGGCGTCTCGACCGACCGACCGGTTGCCGTGCGCGGCGTCGAGACGGCCGTCGCCGCGATGGACGAGGTGCTCGAGTGCCACCACGTGACCGGTGCGCACACGCTGATGCTCAAGGTCAAGACACGCAACACGGAAACCCTCGAGGATCTGATCGATCGCATCCGTTCATTCGAAGGTGTCGCGCGCACGGAGACGATGGTCGTGCTCTCTACGCACATCGAGCGCATGCGAATCCCGCTCGAGCCTGCGGAAGCCGTCCCCGCCCGCCCGCGACGCTCGGGGTTGCGGTCGCGCAAACCGGCAAGCGGGGGAGGAGAGGCATGACGCACGGAGCGATCCGGCGTGTGAAGGAGGGTCTCTACGACCCGGCCAACGAGCACGACGCGTGCGGAGTCGGTTTCGTCGCGAACATTCGCGGCGAGAAATCGCACGACGTCGTTCACAAGGGCATCCAGGTGCTGTGCAACCTGGAGCACCGCGGCGCGTGCGGCTGCGATCCCGAGACCGGCGATGGCGCGGGGCTGCTGGTCCAGATCCCCGATGCATTCCTGCGGCGCGAGGCCCGCTCGCGCGGGATCGAGCTTCCGCCGCCCGGGCGCTACGCGGTCGGCATGATGTTCATGGCGCGCGACGAGGCTGCGGCGTCCGAGCAGGTCCGCGTCTTCGAGGGCATCGTCGCGAGCGAGGGGCAGCGCGTGCTCGGCTGGCGCGACGTCCCCCACGACCCGCAGGCGATCGGTCGCGTCGCCCGCGAGAGTCTGCCGCGCATCCGCCAGGTGTTCGTCGCGGCCGACGGCGTCGCCGCGCGCGACCAGGATGCTTTCGAGCGCAAGCTCTACGTGATCCGCCGGCTCGCGGAGAAGGCGCTGGGAGAAGGAGCCGACCCGCAGCGCTTCTTCTACGTCCCGAGTCTGTCGAGCCGCACGCTCGTGTACGTGGGAATGTTGATCTCGGGGCAGATCGAGCGTTTCTACCCGGACGTGTGCGATCCCGAGTTCGTCTCCGCGCTGTGTCTGGTGCACTCGCGGTACAGCACGAACACCCTGGGAGCCTGGGATCTCGCCCACCCCTTCCGCTATCTCGCCCACAACGGCGAGATCAACACGATCCAGGGCAACCAGAACTGGATGCGCGCCCGCGAGGGCACGATGGCGTCGGTTCTCTTCGGCGACGATCTGCCGAAGCTCTATCCGATCATGCGGGACGGCTCCTCGGATTCGGCGCGCTTCGACAACGCTCTCGAGTTCCTCGTCCTCACCGGTCGCGAACTCCCCGAGGCGATCCTGCTCATGATCCCGGAGGCCTGGGAGAACCGGGAGGACATGGATCCGGATCTCCGGGCCTTCTACGAGTACCACTCGTTCCTGATGGAGCCCTGGGACGGGCCGGCGTCGATCGCCTTCACCGACGGCCGGAAGATCGGGGCGGTGCTGGACCGCAACGGCTTGCGGCCCTCGCGCTACGTGGTGACGAAGGGCGGTCTGGTGGTCATGGCCTCCGAGGTGGGCGTCCTCGACATCGCCCCGGGCGAGGTGCTGCTGAAGGAGCGCCTGCACCCCGGGAAGATCTTCTTCATCGATCTCGAGGCGGGACGCATCGTCGAAGACGCGGAGATCAAGAGCCGCTACGTCGCGCGGCGTCCCTACCGCGAGTGGGTCGAGGAGGGTCGGGTCCTGCTCGGCGATCTGGCCCGCACGGAGGTTCCCGCCGAACACCGGAACCCGGAGCTGCGCTTCACGTTGCAGGAGGTCTTCGGCTACACGAGCGAGGATCAGAGGCTCCTGCTCGCTCCGATGGCCGTGCAGGGTCGCTGGCCGATCGGATCGATGGGAGAAGACGCTGCGCTGGCGTGCCTCTCGGATCGCCCGCAGGTCTTCTACCGGTACTTCAAGCAGAAGTTCGCCCAGGTCTCGAACCCTGCGATGGACTCGATCAACGAGCGCTCCGTGATGTCGCTGCATTCGACGCTGGGCGCCGAGGGCAACCTGCTCGATGAGACCCCCGCCCATGCGCGGATGATTCGAATCGAGCACCCGGTGATGACGGACGAGGAGCTCGAGCGCCTGCGTCGCATCGATCTCGCAGGCTTCCGCTCGCGCACGCTGCCCTGTCTGTTCAAAGTCTCGGAGGATGGCGAGGGCCTGCGCGGAGCCATCGACGCCCTCTGCGCGGAGGCCGAGGCTGCGGTCCGCGCCGGCGTCA
>Ga0335070_10001306_pt1 | contig 28784 bp, 18 predicted proteins | sample Lox_Sample_13_FD_206722 | JGI IMG/M metagenome (GOLD analysis project Ga0335070, IMG submission 206722) | Soil microbial communities from Loxahatchee National Wildlife Refuge, Florida, United States - Lox_Sample_1.3 | ecosystem: Environmental > Terrestrial > Soil > Wetlands | place: USA...
CAGCCTAAAACACCGGTTCTACCGGCCACCACTTAGTCGAACGCAGACAAAACAAACCGGCAACCGCATGCTCGCAGATGAAAAGGTGTTCTGTTGAGGGACTTTTTCAACACCCACGCCGTAACTGTTGAGAAATCCTAATAGCACTCATAATCCACCGCCGGAGCCGAGGGACTCCATGCCCTCGCCCCCAAACGGGGGTTTTGAGTGTTATCGCCTGATGTCCAGTGCCGCAGCCCAGGCGTACCATTAATGATTCTGATTTCCACCGAGGAAACGGCATGGCCCTTGACGGTTGCAGATAACTAGAGGGCTGGTGGTGACCCTGTTCCATGCGTTGCTTTAATCCCGCAGGCTTTCAGAAACTCGTCGTCGTAGCTGTGCCACACTCTTCTTGCTTCGCAGTGGTGCCCCTTCGGGCAGTCGAATCTTGCGACATGCAGCGCAGCGGGATGCGTAGTTTCGTTGTCAACTTCCCGAATGTCGTAGTCGATGCTGCACTCGTCGCAAAAAACCCTGATCCAGCCTAGCTTACCGTTAAACAAAATTGGTTCCTTGGCTCCCGCCGGTCCGTATAGCTGTTTTCCCGTCATGATTGGTCTTCCTTTTGCGATCTTCGTCGCCGCATCCAGCCTGCGTACGCTGTGACCACCGTGGACGTTTTACGCGTCTCGGTTGGCAAAGTCGGAGCATGTCCGGCCCGCTCTTGATGCTTGACTACATGATACTGAAAAGTCGGCTTCCTATACCCAGTACAATTTCACTTCTCATCGAACCTTCCCGCAGCAGCAGCTAGCGCTTTCATGCCGCTTGCCAACGCGGATTCAGTCCGCTTCTTGTAGAACTGCAACGTCGTGGTCATGTGTTTGTGCCTCAGCAGTTCCTGTGCTGCTGCGTAATTCCCATTAGTCAGGTCGATGATCGCAGTGCCCGCACCACGCCTGCCTGCGTACAGGCTCTTCCACTCCAGTCCCGCCTTTTGCAAGGTAGGTCGTATCACTCTGCGAACCATTTCCTTCAAATCGGCTGGATTCCCCGCTTGGTTTGAGAACAGCCAACTCGTCAATGGCAGATCGCCATTAAACTTCTTCTGCGAAGCCTGCCGCCACAACTCCAGTGGAACTTGAACCTGCGGCAAGAGCGGCAACGTGGCAACTGATTCCAGCGTCTTCGGGGTGCCCACAATGCCACGAACGACAGCACGACGAATGTGCACTGCGTCCTGGTCGAAGTCGCCCCACTGCAAGCCAGCAATCTCGCTGGGACGCAAGCCAGTGAAGAACGACAGCGCCATAACAAGTTGGGCATCCACATGGTCAACCAGCGCACTGATGATGTTCTCCGCTTCCTCCAGCGTATAGTGAGCCGTGCCAGCGGGTGGTCTGACCTTGCCCAGAATCTTCACATCGTGCCAAGGGTTGGTCTCAAGCCTGCCTTCATTGATGGCGTGCGTGAAGATGCCACTGGCAAGGCTGCGAATATGGTTCAGCGTCCGGCGTCCCTGCGTCCGTGTCAGCCCAAGCAGGAACTGAGAGCCCACGTGTGCCCGGTACGATTGCAGTGTCATTCCCCCGAAGTGCCCCTTAAGGTGCTGTGACCAGATTTGCTTGTAGCCGTACACCGTTGCGGGCTTCATGTTCTGCTCTGCGAACGGCAAGTAACGCTGCTCCCAGAAGTCAGAGATGCGCATGTCCTCCTCGTTGGCTTGCGAAACGTTGACCTTGCGCATGAATTCATCACGGAGTAGCTTGACGGCCTTGCAGGTCGCGCTGAAGTGCTTCTCGTCCTTGTGGCACAACAGGCGAGACTTCTGCACCCGCTTCGGTTGCCCGTCTACAATCTCAGTGGTGTAATAGCGCACATGGAATGCGCCTGATGCTGACTCGAAAATGTAACCCGTCTGGTGTCGTCCCATTGGTGCCTGCCCCCCACGACCATTGTTGTGCAATATGCAACTAATATGCAATGGCACGAAGGTAACATTCGGAAGTAATTGGTTATATGCTTTACAATGTGTAGAATAGAATGTACGGAAGCGCATGGGGTCCGGTGACTCTCCCGGTCTTCAAAACCGGCGGGCGGCAGGTTTGCCTGTCGCCGGTGCGTTCGACTCGCACACGCTTCCGCCAAGCGCTATGTCCAGTTTCGAACCCCGCTGATTCCCACGTTCGCTGCGGCTACCGAGCCGAGGCTTTGACGCTAAACTCTTGTCCGGCAATGGGCGCCAGGAACGGAATGACGTAGCCCTTGACTTCGACTTTGCCCGCTCTCTTGGCCTCAACCAAAAGGTCATACTTAAACTCACCCCGGCGGAAGGCCTCGTCGCTCAAGCGGAACACCAGCATCTCGTCCTTTGAACTGCGCAACGAGATCTGCTCTGGCGACACATTCTTGACGACGAGGAGGATTTCTCCCCCTTTGTTCTCCTCGCGCTTCCCTTTGGCATCTCCCTTTTCGATGGTTTCAGGCTGCGCTTCCTCCTCGCGATTTTCCTTGAGCGGCTGGAATCCAGGAATGAGCTGGCGAGCCTGCGCAAGGTTGGTTGCAGGGAAGTTGCCCCACCGCCACTCCGGAGCCGGTATGTCCCCCGGACCATCCAAGGTAGGGAACATGATTAGGGTTTGGCCTGCTGCCAACTCGCGGTGGTTATTCCTGATGACGAATTCGCCCACCACCACAGGAAGCGCGACCATCCTCGATCCTTCCGCGATGAACAACGGTCGTGCTCCGGGCGCGGTGAGCTCTGGGATGCTGACGTAGGCGGTATCGGTAGTTTCGGCCACGATCGTCGCCGGGCGGTCTTCGAAGGCAGCGAAGGTCTTGCTGCTGTCGCCGTTGAACGGTCCGCTCACCATGCAGAGCCCGCCCTTTAAGCAGAGCGCCGCCGCGTGGAACGATTTCAGTGATGGCAGCTTCTCTGCTGGGGGTTGGGGGAAAGTCAGCGTTTTCGAAACGGAGTGAGCAGGGTTGCCGGCTTGCCGGAAGGTTATGTTCAGCCCGGAACCGCCGCGTGGAACCACCAAGCTAATTGGCCCATCGGCACGCTGTGGCTTTTCGCCCGGCGCCTCGAACCACCAGCCTGACAACCGGGACGCTTCTCCGGCGGACTCGAACGGCACCTCTATGCGCCTGACTGTGACTTCCGGCATTTCCTCATATTGCTCCGGATTTTCCGCCACGGTCCCGGATACCCGCTCACCGGGACGAAGCTGCGCCGGGAACACCAGTCCCACTTCGTACTGCCCCGTGGTGATGGGTGGGTGGACGGGAGTCGCAGGCTGCATGCGCCCGAGTTTTTGTTCCCGACGGGCCGTTTTTCGCGCGGCTTCGAGATTGTGCATCACTTCGCGGTAAGTGAACTTCTTTACCTCCTCCGCTCCACCGCTCTCCTCGCCCGCGGGACACTCGACAGCCCGGTAGTTGTGCACCGCTACAGTCCATTCCGAACAGCGATACACTCCCGTCCATGGATCGTGCGTTAATTTGTGGCCCGCGATCTGTTGGCCGGACTCGTCGAAGAGCTCGATGAATTCGCCGGTGAAGTTCGCACTCTCGTCGTAGGTGTTGTGTGTCACCCTGTGGACCTTGCCGTTGGGCCAATAGCTGGTGTCAGTTTGCTGAGCGACGTAATAGCCGGGGAGGTACTCGTAGTCCACCTTCTGCTGGAGTTTGCCGTCGGCGCCGAGGGTGCGTATCTGCGTGACTTTTTGGGCGGCGTTGTAGTCGGTTTCGATTCTTCCGCCCACCCCGTTCTTCTCCACCATGGTGTGCTGCGCCATTCCGGTGGCGGGGCTGCACAGGAGCAGCGCCGACAGTGTGAGGAACCACGACAGACGCGAAACCGGCGCGTGCTCATTCTGTGGGACGTGCAATCCCCTTGAGCAAATCAGGCGTTGATGAATTGTGGGAAGCCTTCGCTCTGGGCCGGCTTCGCAACGGACCGCGGCGTGAAGAACACCCGTTTCGCCGACTGCGATGGTTGCCCTCCGCTCAGCAGAGGTTGGAGTGTATCACGGCCACACTAGTACTACGGTTAGCCGTCTTTTCACGGGCCGCAGCCCGATCTGCCCGCCTGGGGCCTCTTTCGTTTCCACCGTTTTTCCCCCTGTAAACAATGGGGTTTCCGCACCTCGTTCAAACTTTGTGCTCAACTCCGGGCGCATACTTTTGTTTGTATTTACTACGACGCCAATAGTTGTACGGCTGTGAAACCTGTGGTCAAATGCCCGGGCGGTCAAACGAGCGTGAAGGGAGCAGCGGAAAAATCATGAATCGAGCAAGAGACATTGGAGCGTGCTCATACGCCCTGGTTGCCTTGTTGTTATGTAGCCTGCCTCTGGTCGCGCAAGACGCGGTGCGGCATGCGGTTGCATTTGGCATTTCGGCGCCCCTGGGGGATCTGGCCAAGCTGCCCCAGCCACTGCAGTACGGTTTTCATGAAGCCAATCCGGTTCACCGTGTCCCCAAGCGTTCCTTCGGACAGGTGGTGGACGCAGTGGAACAGAGCTCGCTCGCCAGCCCGGAAGCCAACTACACGATCGGAGCGAACTTCCTGGGCGTCGGCAATGGCTTCCCCAACTACAGCGTTCCTGACGCGCCTCCCGATACCACCATGGCGGTGGGCGACACCCAAATTGTCCAGTGGGTGAACGTCTCCTATACGGTCTGTCAGAAGACTTCACCCTTCACCTGTGGCCCGGCAATCTTGGGCAGCGCGCTTTGGTCAGGACTTTCGGGAAGTCCATTGTGCAAGACCCACAACAGCGGCGATATTATCGCGCAGTGGGACGTGAAGGCACATCGCTGGCTCCTGACCCAGAACGTGTTCACCTCTCCCTACGCCGTTTGCGTGGCGATCTCCACCAGCCCCGACGCCAATGGCACTTATTATCTTTATCAGTTCTCGGTCCCGGGCAACGGCTTCCCCGACTATCCCAAGTGGGGAATCTGGCCCACGGACTACGGCCAGGCGGTGAATAACTTCGGTCCAGGCGGAAGCGGCTTCGTGGGTCCTCAAGTCTGCGTCTACAACCGCAAGAAGTTGGTGAGGGGCGACCCAACAGCGGAGCAGATTTGCCACCAGTACAGCAACACAGAAGATAGCTTGCTACCGGCCGATCAGGATTCCCCCGCCAACCCCCCGGCTGGCCAGGACCACTTCTTTATCGGCAGCCTGGGCGACGTGGACAACGCGCACTTGTCCCTGTACTCGGTGCACATCAACAACCTCAATGACTGGTCGCAGGGCGCCAGCTTCACCGGCGACGGCAACTCCCAGTTGATCAGCATTGCCTCCTTCAACCCGGCGTGCGGCAACTATGGTGGAAGTTGCGTTCCGCAAAAGGGAGTCACCGACCTGGTCGACTCCCTGGGCGGTCGCTTGATGTATCGCTTCGCCTACTGGAACGACCGCAAGAAGCAGCACTGGCTGGCGAACTTTGATGTTGCCGCCTCGGGTGGCCAGAACGGCGTGCGCTGGATGGAGATCGCGGCGCCGGCAACAAAGGTGCAGGTTGGCTCGCTCAGGGTTCGCCAGCAAGGTACCTATGCTCCCGACGGGAACTGGCGGTGGATGGGTTCGATCGCCAGGGACAAGAGGGGTAACATATTGCTCGGCTACAGTGAATCCTGCGGAGATACCTGCCCCGGAGGGACGCCGATGTTCCCCTCGATCTTTGTGGCCGGCCGGGTGCCCGGCGATCCCCTGGGTACTCTGGAACCCGAGGCGCTGGTGGTGGGCGGTGCGGGTTCACAGCCGGACACCTCCAACCGCTGGGGCGACTATAGCTCCATGCGTATCGACCAGGACGGTTGTACCTTCTGGTACACCACTGAGTATTACAAGGTTACGCAAAGCTTCGACTGGAGCACGCAGATTGCTTCCGTGAAGTTCGCGAACTGCCAGTGAAGCTCGGGAAAGCCGGCGGAGCCTGAAGCTCCGCTGGGTCTCGTGACTAGCTCAGGGCATCCCGCATGCGGGGTGCCCTTTTTCTGGCTTCTATTGCGGACGACGATTACCGCCTAACGAGCGGCCCGCCTCCCCTGGCTTGAGTGTCCGATGCGCCGGGCTCCCGGCGAGTAGATCCTGAGCAACAGCCTACTGTTTCCCTGTCTGATCTGCGAGTACGGAAATCGTCGCCTGTCTCACCAACTTGACAATGACGGCAGCCCCCCAACCATACTTGCGCCGCTCTATTGAAGTGATATCACTCTGACGACTCAATGAAGAAGGCAAAGTTACGGAAGGCCTCTGCCCTGCTGCCACAAGTCTTACCGAGCGACCCTGGATCTGGTGCTGCTACGTAGCAGAAAATTACTGCTTGACAAGCTTCGCGTTGCAAGCAAGACTTACTCCCCCACTTAGTGAGGCGGACTTCGTTCACGGAAGGATGTCACCATGCGCTGCTACCCCAGCCCTCTGGCCTTGTCAATGCTTGCCGTTTGCTTCTCGCTTTCGGCCAGCGCCAACGTCATCCACGTACCTGCCGATCAGCCGACAATCCAAGCCGGAATTAATGCGGCCGCCAACGGTGACACGGTACTGGTGTCGCCCGGCACCTATAAGGAGAACATTAACTTCAATGGGAAGGCGATCACGGTAAAGAGCCAGAGCGGGCCGGCGGTGACGATCATTGACGGGCAGCAGTTGGCGCCCGTCGCGACCATGACAACGAATGAAACTCGGCAGGCCGTTCTGACCGGTTTCACCCTGCAAAACGGAAAAGGTAACTACGACGGCGGGGGGATTTTCACCAATGCTTCCCCTACGATTCGTGGAAACGTAATTACCTTGAATACCTTTTGCAGCGCGGGTGGCGGCATTGCCAGCGAAGGGGGTGGACCGCTTATTCAAAACAACATCATTCACAACAACCTTCAAGTCGGCTGTTCCGGCGGGGTTGGGGGTGGAGGCGTGGTAATCCTTGGGGGTTCCGGAGCAGAGATCATCGGGAACGTGATCGCTGACAATTCGGACTGGGTGGGTGGCGGCATCAGCATCTGGGGAACCTCTGGGCTCGTAACCATCAAGGGGAATACGATCAGCCGCAATGTGGGTGGCGGTGTTTACGTCCAGACCGGAGCCCCGGCAACCACCAACGTGATCCAGAACCTGATTGTTGGGAACGCCGGCACAGGACTTAACTGGTCGAATCCGCCCTTGCTGCTGGTCAGCAACACGATTGCCGACAACGCACCCGGGGCTTTTTACGGTGAGGCGGCGGAACTGGCTGGCGGCAGCATGGACAACACTGTGACCATCGAGAACAACCTGCTGTTCGCGACCACGAATGCCAGTGCCTTCTCTTGTACCTTTTACGATACGAACAACCTTCCGATATTCGACCACAATGATGTTTTCAGTGCTGACACTTCCGCTTACGGCGGCGTATGCCCGGATCTGACTGGTACGAATGGCAACCTCTCGGCTGATCCGTTTTTTGTGGCGCTGTTTAGTAATGACTATCATTTGCCGATGGGATCACCGGTCATCGATGTGGGAAACAATGCGGCTCCCAATCTGCCCTCCACTGACTTCGACGCCGATCCCCGAATCGTAAATTCGACGGTTGACATCGGCGCCGATGAGTATTCCCTCCCGACCACCCTGACGCTCTCCAACTACAGCCTGCGCTACGGCAGCCAGCAGGTGGGCACCAGCAGCTCGGCACAGACCGTCACCTTGACCAACAATGGAACCACCACGACGAACCTCCGGCTGGTGGCCACCGGTTCTGACTACGGGCAAACCAACAACTGCGGGGCGAGCCTAGCGGCCGGGGCCAGTTGTCAGCTCGACGTGACGTTTGCGCCAGTTGGGGGTGGAAGCCGCAACAGTGTTCTGGGAATCATCGCCAGCGCTACTGCGAATCCCCTGGTGGTAAACCTGACCGGAACCGGGCTGGCTCCCTCCGTGAACCTCTATCCGTCGTACCTCTACTTCTCCGGGCAGGTAGTAGGTACAACCGGTACGCAGCCCGCGACCTTGACCAACACTGGCCAAGCTCCGCTCACCATCTCGAGCATAGTCCTCAGCGGCGCCAGCGACTTTGGGGAGACGAACGACTGCCCGATGGCGCCTGCCACGCTAGCCGTGAGCGCCAGCTGCACAATCACGGTGACATGGACGCCACTCACCATCACCTCGGAGAGTGCCACGATCACAATTACGGACAATGCCTTTCCCAGTCCGCAGACCATTTACGCGTCAGGGACGAGTTACAGCGCAGGTATAGCGACCGTTGTCCCAAACGCGCTGACCTTTCCGGACACGCTGATCGGAAACAGCAGTCAGCCTCAGACCGTGACGCTCACCAACACCGGGACGGGAGCCCTGGGAAACATCAACATCTCCAGCTCCGGCGACTTCCAGGTAAACAGCAGCTGCCCCACCAGCCTGGCCCCAGGAGCGAGTTGCACGTTCACTGTCACGTTCACACCCACCTTCCAGGGCAATGAGTACGGCTACATCTACGTGTACAACGACAGTCCGAACTCTGGTTTCGTCTCCGCCGCAGGAATTGGGGATGCGGCCGTGCCGACCCTCATTTCCCTGTCCCCGTCCAGTATTGCGGCGGGTTCAGGCGACACATCGGTAATAATCACGGGCACGGGGTTCGTGTACTCCTCGCAGGTCCGGTTCAACGGCACGACGCTGTCCGGGTACTACAACAGCAGCACGCAATTTACCGTCACTATACCGGCAGCCGACCTGACCACCGCGGGCACGGCGCAGATCACAATGTTTACTCCTGCTCCGGGGGGAGGGACTTCGAACCCGCTGACGCTGACCATCTTCGCGCCGGTGAACTACGCATCTCAGTCAACCACCTATAGCCCACGCACCATCACGGGCACCAACTTGGACCTTTTCTACTACGGGTCAGCCCTGATCACATCGCCCTTTGCGATCCAATACGGAGGTGGCAGCTACACCAACCTCTATGTGGGTGCGGGCGGGACGATCTCGTTCTCGGGCTACTTCTCCAACGAGTACAACGACGTGATCCCGACCACACAGACCGCCACGCTGGTGGCGCCGTTCTGGGCGAACCTCTACCCCTTTGGCACGGGCAATAACAACAACGTTTTCTGGCAAGTGAACGGAACCGCACCCAACCGGGAGCTGGTGATCGAGTGGAGAAACGTGCCCTATTGCTGCTCGCCCGATGCCACTCACACGATCCGGTTCCAGGTGGTGTTCTTCGAAGGCAGCAGCAACATTCTGTTCATCTACGGCGACACGGTCTTCGGTGGCCAGTATTCCGGGAATGACAACGGTGCCACGGCGACGGTCGGCGTGCAGGTCGCATCCGGTCAAGGTACGCAATTCAGCTACAACACGGCAGCGCTCGCGAGCAAGACCGCGCTGCTCTGGTTTCCCAACATGCCAACGGTCACCCTTTCGACCAGCACCTTGGACTTTGGATACCACATGGTCGGAACTCCCAGCCTGCCGCAAAAGCTTACCCTGACAAACGGAGGGCTGGTTGCTCTCGACATCACCAGCATCACCACCGACAACGCCGATTTCACGCAGGCCAACACCTGCGGGTCGAGCGTACCGCCGGGCGGGAACTGCACGATACAGGTGAAATTCACGCCCAGTCAGCCAACCGCGGAAAGCGCCACGCTGACCATCAACGACAACGCGATCGGAGGACCACAGAAAGTTACGCTTAATGGCATCGGCGCGGTTACGCCAGTGACCGTATTTCCCATCATCCTGAATTTCGGCGGCGTCACTGTAGGAAACAGTAGTGCCTTGCCGGTCACATTGGCAAACGCATCCAACCAGAATCTGACGATTCAGCAGATCACGACTTCCCCGAGCGTTTATACGCAGAGCAACAACTGTGGAGCGTCGGTTGCGCCGGGTGCCAGCTGCACGATCAGCGTAACTTTCACTCCCACCCAGACTGGGGCCGTCAAAGGCACGCTATCGATGGCCCTGAATGGAAAGCCGCCCGTGACCAAAGTGAAGATGACAGGAACTGGGAACTAAGGGACGAGGGTGGCGACTCACTCTTTGATCACGCCGCAGGCGATGCGGTCTCCAGCATTCCCCGCGGGATCGGTCTTCATGTCATCCGGCTTGGCGTGGATCACGATCGCGGTTCCGCCATTGCTGAACAGGGAGTGGTTGTCGCTTCCGAGGTTGACGTCTTTGTTCAGGATCTTGACATCAGCTTTTCCGTTGGGGCTAACAGTGAAGTTGTTCATGTCGCCAGCGTGGTGGCCCTCGGGGTTCTCCAGCCCATGCTTCTTGCCATCGGGATTGAAATGCGGGCCGGCGGACTCCCTTCAGGGAGTGGAAACCAATGCCAACGCACCGCGCCTTGGGGAAAGCCGGCGGAGCCTGAAGCTCCGCTGGGTCTCGTGACTAGCTCAGGGCATCCCGCATGCGGGGTGCCCTTTTTCTGGCTTCTATTGCGGACGACGAACATCGCCTAACGAGCGGCCCGCCTCCCCTGGCTCGCTGCCTGTTACTTAGAACAAAGCAGCCGCGTTCTTCCTTCAGCGACATTTGTGATTTGCTCAGACAACAAGCCCTGGCCACAGCTTCTTTGGACAACGTGGGGCAGCGCTGCTGTGATAAGAACGTGATCGCTCTCGCCAACCTCGTTCCTACCGTTGCAACTGCCCGGAGCCAGCTTGGGCCTGGTCCTCCGCCCTAGCGCCGATGGCGTCGCCGGAGAGCACGATTTCCACGCGGCGGTTCTGTTGCCGGCCTTCCGGGGTGTCGTTGGAGGCGACCGGCTCACTCTTGCCCAGGCCGCGGGACACGATGGCATCGGACACGATGCCCTGCTGCACCAGATAATCGCGCACCGCTTCGGCGCGGCGTTCCGAGAGCGACTGGTTGTATTCGTCGCTGCCGATGCTGTCGGTATGGCCTTCCACTTCCAGGTGCAACCCCGGATAAGCGAGCACAATCCCGGAGACTTTGGCCAGCCGTTCGCGGGCGCCGGGCAGCAGCTCGAAGCTGCCGCTCTTGAACAGTACGTCCGACATGTTGGCGATTAAGCCGCGCGCGGTATCACGGGTTGCCAGAATGGTGTTGAGCTGCTGCAGGAGCCGGGCGCGCAGCTCCTGTTTTTCTTTCTCCGCCTGCTGGCGCAACTTTTCCGACTCCTGCGCTGCCTGCCGGGCTTTTTCGGTTTCGGCCGCCAGCGCCTGCTGTTGTGCCAGAGCTTCGGCCTTGGCTTTTTCCGCTTCTTCTCTTTGCCGCGCCGCTTCCTGGGCCGCCTGCTCCGCTTCCTGCTTCATGCGCTCGGCCTCGGCCCGGGCAGCTTCGGCCTCCGCCCGCCTCCGGGCTTCGGCTTCGGCTTCGGCGCGGGCCTTAGCCTCCCTTGCGGCGGCTTCGGCCTGGGCTTCCTCTTCGGCCTTCTGCTTCACTGCCATTACGCGGGCTTCCTCGGCGGTCTCGGTGGCTTCCTTGGCCGCGGCTTCGATCGCCGGACGACCCCGGCCCTGCCGGTAGGCGTCTTCGGCTCGGCTGAGCTGCTGATCGGCCTTGGCCAGGATGGAGGTCGCGTACTTGTCCCCCGCGGCGATATGCGCGATGCGCAGGGCGTTGCGTGCCTCAAACAACTGCATCGGAGTTCGGGAGTCAATCCCGAAAATGGCTCCCTGAATGGGAGTGTTCGTCGAAGTGTAGGTTCCACGTCCCAGGAGGCCATAGGTGGCGTCAATGGTTTCTGCCCCCATGCCCGCCTGAACCTGATTCTCCAGCACCACGATGTTTCCCGGCTGGGTCACGGCGAAGTAAGGCTCGGCGGTGACGATCATGCCAAACGTCTGCAGTCCAGTGTAGGCTTTTACCCGGCCCTTCCCCTGCTCCAGCACGACTTCTCCCAGATTCACCGCGCGGCCCTGCGGGGACACGGCCCACAGCACGTAGGTCAGGTACTCGAGACCAAATTTGCTGGCGTCCTCCATGCCCTCGAACTTGGCATCAATCTGGATGTTGGTCTTCTTGCCTTCGATCTTCGCCTCGCCCGACGCCTGCGACATCAGTTCAGTTCCCCGAAAGCCGGTCTTGATGCTGCCTCCATCCAGGCGGTAGTGCACGGCTTTGGTGGTGCGGGAGACGCTGTTCGGCTTGGCTGAAACAGCAGGTTGGGTTTGCCCAGACGACACTACGGCTGCGGCAAACAGAAGTATGGCAACAAACAGATTTTTCATGGAGATGCCCGATCTGGGGGAGCAATCCTAAGAGCGCTCTAATACCGAATATCTTCCTTCAGTCCGGCCAGAATGAAAAGAACGGGCAGTACAGGTGGGAGAGTTGTACTTTGGTCATACCTTTGACGTTTGAAACCGGGCATGATGATTCACTTTCCCGCCTGCGCCGCCAGGGCTGAGCGCGAGTGCTTCACGCCGTACATGCGCCGGTCGGCCGCCGCCAGCAGCGTTTCGGCGCTGTCGCCGTCCGCGGAATAGAAGGCGTAGCCGACGCTCAGGGAGACGGTCGCCTCGCCGCAAACCGCTCTTGCGGCCTGTGCGAGGATGGCCCGCAGACGCTCCGCGATCTCGGCCGCGGCACTTTCCCGCAGGCCCGGCACGACCACTGCAAACTCATCGCCGCCCATGCGTGCCAGATAATCACGCTCGCGGCAGGACCGCTTCACGCCTTCCGCAAAGGTTTGCAGCAGTTTGTTGCCTTTCAGGTGACCAAGGCGGTCATTGACCTGTTTGAACCCGTCGAGGTCGGCAACGATCACCGCCAGGGGCAGGCCGGCGTGACTGCAGCGCATGACTTCGCTTTCCAGGTGCAGGAATAGCGACCTCACATTGGGCAGACCGGTGAGCGGATCGGTGGTTGCTGATTCTTCTGCCTGCCGATGTTGCAGAGCATGTTCGATGGTCAGGCCTAGTTTGGAGCCAATGGCCAGCAGAATTCGTAGATGGTCTTTGGTGAATCCGTCCTGCTGCGCGCGATAGAGCGCGAGCACGGCCACCATGCCCGAGACCCCTTCCAGGGGCACGGCCAGGGCTGAGCGCAGGGTGCTGTATTTGGTGGGGTCGTTCAGATAGCCCGGCTCCACCGACGGGTTGCCGTTCAGGATGGGCTTGTTGTTTTGCGCGACCCAGCCGGACAGCCCTTCCCCAATGGGAATTTTCAAAGACGAGAACAGGCGGAAGTTGTCCCCGTTCACGTACTCCGGAACCAGCAGATTGTCCCGTCTGAGATACACCGCCATCGAGTCGTACGGCACCAGGCCCTTCAATCTCACCACCAGCATCGAGAGGGTGTCGCGCAACCCCAGGGAACGTATCTCCTGGCTTAGCTCGAAGAGCGCCTGCGACACTTGCCGAGCGGCAGCAATCTGCGCCAGGCAATCCTGGACTGGGCCCCGGTCCTGCGCCGACGGGCTTGCGGTCTCGGCGAAACCCGCTGCGGGAGACAGCCCACGCTCCACTTTTACGTCTTTTGACAGCTTGGCCGGCTTCTTCGAGGGTTCTTCGTGCGCCAGTCTTTCCAGTTCCGTATAGCGTCGTTGCAGGATCTCCACTACGCGCGGATCGAAACTCTTGCCTGCTTCCTCCGCCACCCGCGCCATCGCCTCATCCAGGGGCAAGCCCCGGCGATACTGGCGGTCGGAAGCCAACGCATCCAGACAATCCACTGCTGCCAGGATGCGCGCTCCGATCGGGATGGCCTCCCCTTTGAGTCCGCTGGGATAACCACTTCCATCCCACTTCTCATGGTGCGAACGAACGATGGGCACAACCGGATACGGGAACTCCACCTGTTCCAGAATCTCCGCCCCGATGATGGGATGGATCTTCATCTTCTCGAACTCTTCCGGAGTCAGCTTGCCGGGCTTGGAGATGATATGTTCCGGAACTGCCAGCTTACCGATGTCGTGCAACACCGAAGCAGCCCGCAGCGCCTCGGTCTCGTCCTCGCTCAAACCCAAATCCTTGGCCAGTTCCATGGCGTAAACCCGCACCCGCTGCAGATGGTCGTGGGTGGTGTGGTCCTTGGCTTCGATGGCAAGAGCCAGCGATTCAATGGTCCTGAGGTGGAGACTTGATACCTGCTCCGCATGCCGCTTCTCATCCTCAAGCTTGCCGAGGTAGAGACGATACGACCGGTAGATGAGGTACACGGGCGGCAACACCAGCAGGGACGATTGCCAACCGATGTGCCGGTTCAAGAAACTCACTACGCCGACAACGGCAGCCCCTCCCAGGTAGTACGAGAACGACCAGAAGTAGTATTCCGACCAGACCTTTAGGAGCGGCTTCCCCTCGGTCAGCCGAATGATCCCTGACATCACGAGGGTATTGAACACGAAGTAGGCGATTGCCACCGCCAGCAGCGCCAGCGGCTCTTTTCCTCCGGGGATGCGAGTGGACGCCAGCCGGTACACCCCAAAAGCAGCTGCGGTCCCCACGGGTATTTGCGAAAGGTTGAACGCGACGTGGATCGGCTTGGGATGAGACCGCCAATAGCTCTGCACCAAAACCGCGGCGAACCCAATGACCAGCGTCTCCCCAAAACTCAGCTCCAGCACCCCCAGCAGGATGAACAGGAAGTTCACCGACATGGTGCCCCGGATGCCGGGCAGCTTAATTTTCAGGGAGGAGGCCAGTAGCGCCACCACGAGGTAGCAGAAGAACTTGAGTGGGTCACTCGATTGCCAGTGCAGGACTGCAAACGCGAAGCAGCCCAGCGCCAGAAGCGCTAGGACTGCGGTCAGCAGTTTCGCACCCGCTTGGGATACTTTGAGCGACATTCCACGATTCTTGCCGAACTATCGGCAAATGTCCGGTACAAACCGAGCGCGCCCGGTTACCATCGTGTCGTTGCTTGCTTCCGGGGGCTGGTGAATGGTTTTGCGGGGGATCGCGGCATCCAAATTACGGAAGTAACACCCCACTTTGCCGCTTTTGCAGGTCGGCATAACGGACAGACTGTCTCTGCCCACGCCCGCTTGCCGTGACAATCTGTCCTGCCTCGCCGGTGGACACTCTGTATTTCACTGATTCTCAACGAACCAGCCCTGTCCCACTTCGGCATCCCAAGTGCACCTTAGCCTGTGCAACCTCACTCCATGCACTTGGCGGGAGGAGTCCCCATTATGAAGAAGCTGTTGTTAGTTCTGTTACTAGTCACAGCGATTCTGGCTCACGCTGACGGTTCCAAGCTGTCGCCCGATACACGGGCCTATTCCGCGCCGCAGATGCGCGTCCTAATCCAGTACAACAGTGCGCCTGGGCCGCTGGATCTCCAACTGATTCTGAAGTTGGCGGGTTCCATCGTGAGTCGCTTGCCGCTCATCAACGGCATCGTCGCCGACCTTCCGCTCACCAGCGTCCTTTCCCTGTCCGACCAGGCGAATGTGAAGTACATCAGCCTCGATCGTCCGGTCATTTCGACGCTGAGTAACGCGGCACCTGCAATCAATGCGCCGATGGCCTGGCAATCTGGTTACACCGGCGCAGGCATCGGGGTCGCCGTCATCGACAGTGGAATCAGCCCGCATCCCGACTTGAAGGGTGGTTTCCTCGGCCTCACCCGTGTGGTCTACAACCAGAACTTCGTTCCCGGCACCTTCACCGCCACCGACCTATACGGACACGGCACCCACATAGCGGGGCTGATCGCCGGCGATGGCGCCAGTTCTACAGGATCGCAGTATTCGAAAACCTTTGCGGGCATCGCTCCCGACGCAAGGTTGATTAACCTTCGGGTTCTCGATGCCAACGGCGCCGGGACCGATAGCGCGGTGATTGCCGCCATTTCCCAGGCCATCCTGTTGAAGCCGCTGTTTAACATCCGGGTCATCAATCTGTCGCTCGGCCGGCCGGTGTATGAGAGCTACACCCTCGACCCGGTGTGCCAGGCAGCCGAGGCCGCCTGGAAGGCCGGCATCGTGGTCGTGGTGGCTGCCGGAAACGACGGACGCTTCACCGGCACTGACGGCTATGCCACCATCAACGCCCCGGGCAATGATCCCTACGTGATCACCGTCGGCGCCATGAAGCCGATGGGAACGCCCACGCGCGCCGACGACCTGATTGCCAGCTATAGCTCGAAGGGGCCCACGGTTGTGGACCATGTCGTCAAACCGGATATCGTGGCGCCGGGAAATCTGCTGGTGTCGCTGGAAGCTCCCGGCACCCTGTATAACACGTATCCCGGCAATCGTGTACCTTACAGCTACTACGTCATTGGAGGCAGCGGCGCCCCCTCGTCTTCCTACTTCACCCTCAGCGGAACCAGTATGGCGGCCGGCGTGGTCAGCGGAGCGGTGGCCGACCTGTTGCAAGCCAGCCCTCGGCTCAATCCCGATCAGGTGAAAGCTCGGCTGATGAAGACCGCGTGGAAAACCTTCCCGGCTTACAGCAGCGTCACCGATCCCGCCACCGGCGTCACCTACACCTCGCAATACGACGTATTCACCGTCGGCGCCGGGTACGTCGATCTGCAGGCCGCGCTACAGGATTCTTCCCTACCCAGCGGCAACGCCATGTCTCCCACTGCCTACTACGATCCGCAATCCCACAACGTATTTATGGCGTTCGCCCCCTCTTCCACCTGGGGTGACTCCGCCATGTGGGGCGAATCCGCTATCTGGGGACCATCCCAGTTCGGACCGGATTCCGCCATGTGGGGCGACAGCGCCATGTGGGGCGAGGTGGCAAACACCGGATTCGCCACCATCTGGTCTGACAGCGCTATGTGGGGCGACAGTGCCATGTGGGGTGACAGCGCCATGTGGGGCGACAGCGTCCTCGGAGGAGAAAACAACTAAACGAGAGGCGCGGCTTCCCCCGCCCGCATCTCTTGCCCCTGCCAGTCGAGTTGAAACTTTTCGCCTCGCCCGACATCCATTGGGAAGTTGGCGCAAACCGCCACAGGTCTATCCATGTTCAGATTCCTCGTCCCGCTATTGATTGCCACCTGCATTTTTATGTCTGTCCGCACGTCGGTTGCATCGTCAAAGGATTCCCCAGCTACTCCCGTGTTGGTCGAGTTGTTTACCTCCGAGGGCTGCTCCAGTTGCCCGCCTGCCGACCGGTTGCTGCAGGAACTGGATAGGCAGCCGGTTGCGGGAGCGCAGTTGATCGGGCTCAGCGAGCATGTGGACTATTGGAACCACATCGGCTGGAAAGATCCGTATTCTTCCCGCTTCTTCAGCGATCGCCAGAGCGCCTACGCCGCCCACTTCGGTCTCAGCACCGTCTACACGCCCGAGATGGTGGTGGATGGCGCCGGGGAATTTGTGGGCAGCGACTCCGGCCGCGCCAGCCAGGCCTGCGGCGAAGCTCTTTCGTCCGAGAAGATTTCTGTCCGGATTTCGAGCCTGTCGGTCAACGGGCGCAACATTCAGGCCCGCGTGGAAACCGGCGCTCTTCCCGCCTCTTCCTCCCAGAGCCAGGCCGACGTCGTCGCGGTGTTGGCCCTCAACCACGCCGAGTCGCAGGTCTCCGCCGGCGAGAATTCCGGCCGCCGCCTGACGCACGTCGCAGTGGTGCAGAGCCTGACTAGAGTTGGCACCGTGGAAAAAGGCAAGCCATTCGCTCAAGACATTCGCCTGAAACTCCCTCCCGGCCGTGATCCTTCCAATCTCCGCCTGATCGCGTTCGTGCAGGAATCCGGCCCCGGCAAGGTGCTCGGCGCCGCCCTGGAGCCCGTGCAAAAGTAGAGCAACGGCTCGCCCGGCATGCGCTTACAATCATGGCCCGCCGCTTAAAGGATGGCGTTCTCCCCGGGGACGCTACTCGGCCGTATGAGATTCGCGCCCGAGTTGGCTCGCCTCAAGCCCGGGCTTCCGGTGTGATTCCTCCCCGTCTCTCCCGATACCCCTCAATAATCAGGTACAGCACGGGAATGAAGAAAAGGTTGAGCAAGGTGGACATGATCATGCCGCCGAAAACTGTGGTTCCCACCGAATGCCGCCCCTTCTCGCCGGCGCCGCTGGCCAGCACCAGCGGCACCACGCCCAGGATGAACGCAAACGAAGTCATCAGGATCGGTCGCAGCCGGATCCTGGCCGCTTCAATCGCGGCTTCCACCAGCGGCAGACCCCGCTCGCGCAACTGCTCGGCAAACTCAACGATCAGGATAGCGTTCTTGCTTGACAGCCCGACCAACATCACTAGTCCGATCTGGCAATAGACATCATTCTCCAGACCGCGCAGCCACACCGCGCCCAATGCGCCCAGCATCGCCATGGGCACAGCCAGCAGCACGATGAACGGCAGCACGAAGCTTTCGTACTGGGCTGAAAGCGTCAGATACACCACCAGCGTCCCCAGTCCGAATAAGATCAGCGAAGTGCTCCCTGACTGCAACTCTTCCAGCGACAGTCCCGTCCACTCGTAGGTGAATCCCTGCGGCATCAGCCTGGCGCTCAGCTCCTGCATGGCGTTGATGGCCTGCCCGGAACTGAATCCCGCCGCCGCCGCCCCGTCAATTTCCGCCGAACGAAACAGGTTGTAGTGGCTGATCACCTGCGGACTGGAGGTCTGGGAGATTGTGACCAGATTGTCGAGGGGCACCATCGCCCCGCTGTCGGAGCGCACGTAGAACTGCTTGATGTCCTTGGCCTGGGCACGAAACTGCTTGTCGGCCTGCACGTACACGCGGTATGAGCGGTTATTGAAGTCAAAGTCGTTGACGTACGACGATCCCATGTACACGCCCAGCGTGTCCGTGATCTGCTGCAAGGGAATGTGCAGGCTCTTGGCCTTCTCTCGGTCAATGGTCACCAGAAACTGCGGATCACTCGCGGTATAGGTGGTGAACAGTCCCGCAAGGTCCTTGCGCGCGAAGCCCTGGTGGACCATGTCCTGCGTGACCTTTTCCAGTTCCGCCAGGGTGTGGCCGCCCTGGTCCTGCACCTCGAACTGGAACCCGCCGAACTCGCCCAAACCTTGAACCGCCGCCGGCAGGAAAGGAACGACGAGGGCGCCGGTGATCCTGGAGAGTGGACCGCGGGCTCGCGCCAGCACCGCATCCGCGTTGTGCTGGTCTCCTCTGCGCTGCGAATACGGCTTCAGCGAAACGAAAATCAGGCCGCGGTTGGATGCATTCCCGCTGAAGCTGAAGCCGGTGACCGAGAACGTCCCGTCGACCTCCGGCATTTGGTTCAGCACTGCCGCCACCTGCTCCCCGATGCTCCTCGTATATTCGAGCGACGCTCCCGAGGGCGCCTGCAGGGCGATGATGAAGTACTCCTGGTCTTCGTTGGGCACAAAACCTCTGGGCACGCGCACAAACGCAAAGTAAGTGAGCCCCAGTCCCGCGAAAAAAAGCACCACCATGACTATCCGGTGCCGCAAGAGCCCGCCCAGCGTTCCGCGGTAGAGATCCGTGGTCACCGCCACGGTTTTGTCCACCTGCCGGAAGAACCAGCTCTTCTCTCCATGCTCCCGCCCCAGCAGAAGCGCGGAAAGCGCCGGCGTCAGGGTCAAGGCGTTGAACGCAGAAATCGAAATCGAAAACGCAATCGTCAGCGCAAACTGGCGAAACAGAATGCCCGTGGTGCCGGGAAAGAAGGCCACCGGCACGAACACCGCCACCAGCACGAGCGAAGTCGCAATCACCGCCCCAGTCACTTCCCCCATGGCAGCCGACGCGGCTTTGTGCGCCTCCCGCTCCCCTTCCTGGATGTGGCGCTCAATGTTCTCGATGACCACGATGGCATCGTCTACCACCAGGCCTGTGGCGAGCGTGATCCCGAACAAGGTCAGCGTGTTCACCGAGAAGCCCAGCAGCTTCACAAAAGCGAACGTCCCGACCAACGACACCGGAATCGTCACCGCGGGAATGACGGTGCTGCGCCAGTCTTCCAGAAAAATGAAAATCACCAGTATGACCAGCGCAATGGCCGCACCCAGAGTGGTCAACACTTCGCGGATGGATTCGCCGACGGCGTCGGTCGCATCGAACGCCAAATGCAGAGTCATCCCCGGAGGGAATCTTCTGGCCAGGCGCTTCAGTTCCGCGATCGCCAATCGGTCTACTTCCAGCGCGTTGGCATTGGAGAGCTGGGTAATGCCCAACCCCACCGCCTCATGCCCGTTGTATTGCAGGTCGGAACCGTAGCTCTCCGCTCCGAGTTCAGCCCGGCCCACGTCCTTCAGCCGGACGAGCGTGCCGTCATTATTGGTCTTTAGAATGATGTTTTCGAACTGCGACGGTTCGCTGAGCCTCCCGATCGCCCGCACGCTGATCTGAAAAGCCTGCCCCGGCTGGATCGGAGGCTGCCCTACCTGCCCGGCAGCTACTTCGACGTTTTGTTCCTGCAGCGCGTTCACCACGTCTGACGCGGTCAGCCCGCGGCTGGCCATGCGCTGCGGATCCAGCCACAGTCGCATGGAATAGCGGCGCTCGCCGAAGATGAAGACCTCCGCCACTCCCGGGATGCGCTTCAAGTTATCGCGGACATACACATCCAGGTAGTTGCTCATGAACAGCGGATCATAGCGGCCATCCGGGGAGTACACCGCCGCCCCAAACACAAAGTTATTGGAGGACTTCGTGATGGTCACGCCCGTGGTCTTGACTTCGTTCGGCAGCCTCCCCTGGGCCGTGTTGACACGGTTCTGAATATCCACGGCGGCCAGGTCAGGGTCGCGGCTCAGGTCAAAGGTCGCGACGATGTTGCTGGTCCCGTCATTGCTGCTGGTCGAGGTGATGTACTTCATCGCCTCCGCGCCGTTGATCTGCTGTTCCAGCGGCTGTGTAACTGCAGTCTCCACCGTCTGGGCACTGGCGCCGGTGTAGGAGCTGGTCACGGAAATCTGCGGTGGAGCCAAGTCGGGAAACTGCGAGATTGGCAAGGAAGGAATGACGACCGCGCCCGCCAGAATAATGAGCAGCGCGCAGACCGTCGCAAACACCGGGCGTCGGATGAAGAAGTTTACGAACATGGATGAAGAGGCAGCTGGTGGCGGGCAATGGCACCCTACCAGCTACCGACGACCGGCTGCTAGCCACCATCCTGCGGCGCAACTGCCGTGCCGTCCACTAGAAACTGCGTTCCGGAGACGATGACTCTGTCGCCGGATTTGATCCCGCCCAGGACCACATAATCGTTCCCCACCATGTCGCCCAGGCGCAACGGCTTCTGATGCGCCACCAGCTTGCCATTCTGGTCCTCGGCCACAAACACGAAGTATTGCCCGCCCAGCCGCGACACGGCCAGTACTGGAACTACCAGAGCGTCGTGCATTCCCCACACGATGCGGGCGCGAATGAACTGCGCATGCCGCAATTTCTCCGCATGGCTAACGATCGCGGCCTTTACCAGCACGGTCTGGGTGGTAGCGTCCACTTCCGGGGAGACGAAGCTGACGTGGCTGTCCGCCACCACATCCCCGGCGCCGTCCACGATCTGCACCGGCATGCTCATCCGGAGCTGCGCAGAACGCTCCACCGGCACGTAGATGTAAGCCTCCAAGCTGCCCGGTTTGTCAACCGTTGTCAGCACTGTGGTGTTGGTGACGCGGTCCCCCACCCGCACCGGAATGTCGCCGACAATGCCGCTGGTCTGGGAGATCACTTTGTAGTAGTGGAGCTGCACCTTCTGTTCCCGTACCTGCGCGTCCAGCGATCGCAATTGCGCTTCCGCCCAGTCCAGCGACGTCCTGGCCTGGTCATATTCCTGCTTGCTGGCGACTCCCGCCTCGTACAGCTTGCTGACGCGGTCGTACTGCTGTTGGGCATACTTCAGATTGGCCGCCTGCGCCGCGTGGGCATCTTCCTGGCTGCGCACCGTCGCTTCCTGCTTGCTGGGATCAATCTGCATCATGAGCGTCGTGGGTGACACGTGGTCGCCCGAGTGCACGTAAATCTTGGTGATGTACCCTTCCACCTGGGGCATGATTACCGCGGAGTCCCGCGATTTCAGCGTCGCTACATATTCCGTGGTGTCGCTGACCGGGACCGATCGCGCTACCGCAATCTTGACCGGAATGGCCGGATCTTGCGGCCGGGCCCCTTTCGCAGAGCCGCCGCTGCAACCGCCGCTCAGTGCGGCCAGCGTCAATGCCGCCAGCAGCGCCGCCGCCCGCAATGCTGGCTTCGAGCTGACGTCCCTTCCGCTCATCTTGAGTAAGCTACCACGCAAGGGTAGGGCGGGCCAGTGATAGCCTGCCAGCCCGATCCCGCTCCCTTCCCAGTTCGACACTGTAAGTCGAATGTTGGATAGCCAGGCAACTCGCCGGCTCCCCTACCGGTAAACCCGAGTCTCTGCCTCTATAATCCTCCCCATGTCCGCCGCCTCCGCCGCTGACCGTACGCGCCTGGCCCTGGAAATGCGGGTCATGGCCCGGCATCTGTTCGAGTACGCCCTGGCGGAGGCGAGTATTGATCGCGCCTTCCAGCGTCACGTGGAGTGTGAACGAGGGGTCCTGCGCGTGTGCGAAGATCTCCACGATCTCAATTCCTACAGCCAGACCTTCGTCGTCTCCATCGGCAAGGCCGCGCACACCCTGGTCAATGCTCTGGAGATGCAGGCCGGCAGCCGTTTTCAGGGCATCGTGGCCACCTCGGTCGAGCCGGCATCGCAGATCAAAGGTTTCCGCTATTTTCGTGGCGGCCATCCCACTCCGAATGAGGAATCTATTCGCGCCGCGCAGGCCATGCTGAAATCGTTGGATGGAATGGATGCCTCAGCTTTAGTGATCTTTCTGCTGAGCGGTGGCGGGTCGTCCATCGCCGAGAAGCCGATCGACGACGAGATCTCGCTCGAAGACCTGATCGCGACTTATCGCGCACTGGTGCATTCCGGGGCGCCGATCGCCGAAATCAATGCCATTCGCAAGCATCTCTCAGCCATCAAAGGAGGCCGTCTCGCCGCTGCTGCCGCTCCGGCGCAACAGGTCTCGCTGCTGGTCTCTGACGTGCCGGACAACACGTCCGATGCTCTCGCCTCGGGGCCAACCATGCCCGATTCCACCAGCGTCGAAGACTGCTACGCCATCGCCGCCAAGTACGGAATGTTGGAGCAGTTCCCGGCATCGGTTGGGGAACTGTTCCAGCGCCGCGCCCTGGAGGAGACGCCTAAGAAAGACAATCTCGTTTTCCATCGCTCGCGCTGGTGGCCGATCCTGTCGAATGCTTCTTTGGTCGAAGCCTGCCAGGCCGAAGCGCAGCGCCAACGCTTCGCGGTGGCCGTGGACAACAGTTGCGACGACTGGGATTACCTCCGCGCCCGCGACTATCTTCTCGACCGCCTGCGCGAGCTGCGCAAGAAATCTGAGCGCGTCTGCCTGATCTCGGGCGGAGAGGTGACCGTCAAAGTGACCAATGGAGGCACTGGCGGCCGCAATCAGCAGTTCGCGCTGGCGTGTGCCGCCAAAATTTCTGGGGAAAACATCACCGCGCTCAGCGCCGGCACCGACGGAATTGACGGCAACAGTACCGCCGCCGGAGCCGTAGTGGACGGAACCACAATGGAACGTGCCAAGACTCGCGGGCTCGATCCGCAAGCGCATCTGGCAGCCTTCAACGCCTTTCCTTTTTTCGAGTCGTTGGGTGACGCTGTGGTGACCGGACCCACAGGCAACAATCTGCGCGACCTGCGAATCCTGCTGGCCTATTAATAATGTAGAGTGGAACGGCGGAGGCCAGGGTGGCTATTTGCTAATCGCTGCCTCTAAAAGAATTGCGTCACGCCCTCTTGTAGCACCACCACGCGGTCTTCAATGCCCGCCGCCCTGGCCTCCTGCTCCAGAAGCTGTAACGGCTCATCAATGGGTTCGTGCGACAGCCGAAAGGTTCCGTAGTGCATGGGTACCATCCAGCGTGCCTTCAGGTCGAGAAAAGCGCGGGTCGCGTCCCCGGGATCAGCATGCACGTTGCGGAAGGATGGCGGATTATAGGCGCCAATTGGCAGCAGGGCCACTTCGGGCGACAACCGCCGCCCGATATCGCGGAATCCGGAAAAGTAAGCCGTGTCTCCGGCGTGGTACACCGAGTGCCGATGGTCGCGCAGCACATAGCCGCCGTAGCCGCGATGAGAATCCTTGAGAATCCTGGCGCCCCAGTGGCGCGAGGGCACGTGGGTGATCGTCAAACCGCTATGGCGGTAGCTATTCCACCAGTCCAACTCCACCACGTCGTCAAATCCCAAGTCGGAAACCAGGTCGAAGACGTGGTGTGGCACTACAACGATGGGCGGCGCCCCGCGCCGCCGGCGGGTCTGCTGCACGATCGCCCGCAGCGATGGCCGGTGCAGGTGGTCGAAGTGCGCGTGCGTGACCAGCACCAGGTCAATCGGCGGAAGGTCCCGCAGATGCACCCCGGGCTGGCGCAGCCGCTTCAGCACGAACAGCCAGCGCGCAAAGTTGGGGTCAATGATGACGTTCTGCCCGCCGATCTGCACGAAAAAGCTGGCATGACCGATGAAGGTCACGCCCATTTCGCCGTTGCTCACCAGCTTCGGCTTGTGGGTCTCGCCCGTGCGGGGAGTAACCGCTGAATGCCGCACCAGGCGCCCAAACTGCCGGGCGCGCTTGCGGAGAGCGCGGTTCTTGAGGGTAGCCTTCAACATGCGAAAGAATCCGCCCCTGGATGCCTGTTCACTGTGCTTAGAGTTGCATCTGATTCTAGACTATTCGTCCACACTTTGCTTGACCGCCGTCACTGCGTCGTTTCTAATCCTTGCTGGACCTCAGGAGAGATTTCCGATGCGGGTTGCTTTCTTAGGTTTAGGAATCATGGGACGGCCGATGGCCGCCAACCTGGTTAAAGCTGGTCACCAGGTCACAGTGTGGAATCGTTCTGCCGGCCAAGCGGTCGAAGGAGCGCAAACAGCTGCCTCTCCAGCGGAGGCGGCGCGCGGCGCTGAGGTGGTCTGGATATGTGTCTCCGACACCAAGGCGGTTGAGAACGTGCTCTTCGGACCGCAAGGCGTCGAGGAGTCGCTGTCTCCAGGCATGACTGTGGTCGATTCCAGTACCATTTCCCCTTCGGCCACGTGCCAGTTCGCCGAGCGCGTCCGGGCCCGGGGCGCTGACTACGTGGACGCGCCCGTGACCGGATCCAAAACCGGGGCGGAGAGCGGCACCCTGATTTTCATCGTGGGGGGCGACGAGGCTGCCATCGAACGCCTGAAACCGCTGTTTGCCGCCATGGGCAAGCAGTTCTTCCGCATGGGCGAGACCAGCAAAGGCCAGGCCGCCAAGCTGGTTATGAATCTGCAAATCGCCCTCATCTATGAGGGATTCGCCGAGGCCCTCACCCTGGCCACCAAGCTGGGCGTCCCCGCCGAGACCCTGTTGCCGCTGGTGCAGGCCTCCATGGTTCGCTCCGGCGTGGTGGAGTACAAGGCGCCTTTTGTCATGAAACGTGACTTCTCGCCCAATTTTCCCCTGCGCCTCATGCTAAAGGACCTCCGCTTGGCGCTCGACGCCGCAAAGGAAGCCCGAGTGAAACTGCCCGGCCTGGAAACCGTGGAAGAAATCTATGAAATGGCCACCGAGGACGGCCACGAGAACCTCGACTATGCCGCCACCCTCGCCTTGCTGGAGAAATGGGCTGGAGTCCAGGTGCAAGGCGCTGCCTGACCCCAGGGCATATTACTGAGGAACCGCGAACCGAACCGAGAACCGCTTCTCTCCCCACGTTACTGCCGTAACCCCAGGGTCGTTCCTATTACACAACTATTACACTCAGAAGCGCCCATACTTGATAGCGTAGATGCCAGCCTTCCGAGAACGAGTCTGGGGACCACCACGAATGGAACTGCAAGCCCTCGAGCGCAAGCCCGCCGCCGACAACCAGATCAACTGGGTCACCGCAACTTTTATGGCCCTGTTTCACCTCGGGGCAATCGTGGCCTTCTTCTTTTTTACCTGGGGAGCCTTGGCTGTGGCTGTTGCCCTATGGTTGATTTCCGGGAGCTGGGGCATCGGCATGGGTTATCACCGCTTGCTCACCCACCGCGGATACAGGACCCCTAAGTGGGTCGAGTACTTTCTGACCGTCTGCGCCACCCTGGCCTTGGAAGGCGGACCGATTTTCTGGGTGGCCACCCACCGCATTCATCACAAGTTTTCTGACGTGGAGGGCGATCCGCACTCACCCATTGATGGCAAGTGGTGGTCCCACATGGGCTGGATTCTGACCGGCAGATCCATGCACCACGACACAACCACCCTCGCCAAGTACGTTCCCGACCTCGCCAAAGACAAGTTCCACGTCTGGATTACCAAGTTTCATTATGTCCCCATGATCGTGCTCGGCCTGGCGTTGCTCGCAATCGGCGGCCTGCCCTATCTGATGTGGGGCATTTTCCTGCGCACGGTGATCGGCCTGCACGCCACCTGGATGGTGAACTCGATCACCCACCTGTGGGGATCGCGCCGCTTCCAGACCCGCGATCTCTCCACCAACAACTGGTGGGTCGCGCTGCTGACGTTCGGCGAGGGCTGGCACAACAATCACCACGCGCATCCGGTGTCTGCCCGTCACGGGTTGGCCTGGTACGAGGTGGATCTTAACTGGTACGGTATCTGGACGCTCAAGAAGCTGGGGCTCGCCCGCCACATCTACCGGGTGAAACTCGATAGCCTGCCACCCCAGCCGGCGGTGGCGCGCTCAGGAAACGCTCAACCCTCAGTCGTTCCCACCGCGTACGCCAACGACTAGCGGAGGCGCAGCAGCCTCGCCTCACACTCGCAGAATCATCACTTCGGTGGCTTTGATCAGAGCCGCTACCGTCTGTCCTTTTTTCAGTCCCATCTCCCGCGCCGCGCCGGCCGTAATAATGGACGTAATCTCTTGCTCTCCCACCGTCAGCGTGACTTGGGCCATCAACCCGCTGATGCGCAGATCCACGATGCGCCCCACCAACTGATTGCGGCCGCTGATGCGCCGGTACGCCCCCCGCCGCTCGGGCTCCCGCTGATCGCGCGTGCGGTAAAGAAATCGGTCCAGCTCGCTCCGCGGTATCCGGTAGTGTCCGCCGGCTGTGCGCGCCGTCTTCAGCTTGCCGCCATAGATCCACTGTTTGATCGTCGGATAGCTGATATTTAACAGCAGAGCTGCTTCGCGTGGCCGCAACAACTCTTCGGAGTCGCGCCGCGGAGCGGCATTCTTGCGTGCTGTGGCCATCGGCCCTATCACCTTAGAAAGGAAATCTCACCGAGAGTGCCCAGTTGTGATTGTAGGTGTGGAACTGGGTCGCCGCGATCTGCACGCCGCCTCCGACTGTCAACCCCAGCCTTCTCCACAGGTGCAGGCGCCCTACCACCAGTCCTGGAGACAGAAAGAGCTGCTTCTTGCCGGCGCGCTCTCCATTCATCCAGAAGGTGGAGTTCACTTCGACCTCCGGCCACAACTTTTGCCACAACCGGTACTGGAACGCCGTATTGTACGCCACCGGCGTGCCGAGCCTGTCTACGTCCCCCGTCGGGATGCCAACCCCCGCTGTGCTCTGGAAATCAAAGTTTCCCCAGCCTTTGCCGAACGCGATCGTGGGCGTGATGACCGCGTGTTCCGCCCCATTCGAGTAGGAACCGGTGGGGAGGCTCGCGCCTAGAAATGCTGTGACAATGTAGTTGTGCTGCCCCTCATTTGAGGCCAGGATACGGTACTTCAGCAGAAACGACACATCCCCGAACCCGTCCGGCGTAACCGGAGAACTGTGCGACAGATACGGAGGCACCCCGAGGATAACCTCAATGTGCTCGGCCGGGATCAGCTCCAGACCTTTACCGCCGCCGTAGTTGACCATCGTCTCCCCATCCGCGAGCGATTGCCGGCTGATGTCATAACGAAACTCCTCCTCCAGCCGCGGAGTCGTCGTGAACATCGGTGTGATCCAATGCGGCTGCTCCGCCTGGGTTCGCCGGACATTCTCAAACCAGCGCCCCAGGTAGCCGTCCGGCGGCTCATCCTGGGCCCAAGCCCCGCCAGGGAGGGAAATGCACACTAGCAGCAAAAGGGTGAGAATTCGCGGCTGGCTGTTCATGATGGGTAACCATACTCATATAAATATGCTTATTTGTAAATATAGAATGAACGTTTTGATATGATTTAGTCATTTTCAGACTACCTACCCTCGTCCGCCTGCCGATGTAAAATCAGCGCGACACCTTCCCATGCGCATCACCAGCCGTCGAAAAGCGATCGCCTCGTTCGTCACTCTGGGCGTGTGTCTGGCGGCGTTGGCCGTGGGGGTGGGCAGCGGCTGGATCATTCTCAACTGGCGGGAGGGTATCAAGGTCTTCCTGGGCGTGATCTTCTTCGGCGCCATCATTACCGGTATCATCCTCAACACGATCTTTCTGGTGCGCGAAATCCGCCGCAATGAACAGCACGACAGCTTCATCAACGCCGTCACGCACGAGCTGAAGACCCCTATCACTTCGATTCGCCTTTACCTGCAAACCCTGCAGCGCCGGGAGGTGGACCAGACCCAGCGGCGCGAGTTCTACCGCCTCATGCTCGACGACACCGACCGGCTCCTGGGCACGGTCGACCAGGTTCTGAAGGCGGGGGAGGCGGGGCACAAACGTCCTGCGCGTCAGCGGGCTGCGGTCGATTTCGGCGGTCTGGTTCGGGAATGCGTCGAAGTCGCCCGCACCAGCCACCATCTCCAACCCGAAGCCTTACGTTTTGAGCAAAGGCTTGACAATGGCACGGGAGTCGACGTGCTCGGCGATTCCGAGGATCTGCGTACCGCTGTTTCCAACGTCCTCGACAATGCCATCAAGTACTCTGCCGGCGCCGTCGACGTTTCCGTGCGAGTGGAGACCCCGGACGAGAAGCACGTGACCCTGCGAGTCCGCGATCATGGGGTCGGCATCCC
>Ga0335070_10001307_pt1 | contig 28769 bp, 29 predicted proteins | sample Lox_Sample_13_FD_206722 | JGI IMG/M metagenome (GOLD analysis project Ga0335070, IMG submission 206722) | Soil microbial communities from Loxahatchee National Wildlife Refuge, Florida, United States - Lox_Sample_1.3 | ecosystem: Environmental > Terrestrial > Soil > Wetlands | place: USA...
ATCGAAAATAAGGTCAAAGGAGTTGGTGGAAATAGCGGTCGATGCCCTGAAGCAACTGGGCCCGGAAGCCGATCCCCTCAGGGAGATCGCTCGTTTCATTATTGCAAGAGAATATTGACGGAACGACGAGGGACGAGACCCACGTTGTTCGTCGGATTCCACAGGGATTATAACTTTTTAGTCCTCCTGTAGGTTCTTCCTTTCCAGCGTGATCCTGCTCCAACCCAAAATCGGATTGCCGATGCCCAGGTCATGGCAAGATAGAGAGCTGCGATCAGCGGCAAAGCCAGGGCCCACGCCGTGGACCGCCCATAAAATCTCAGGGTCGGCAGATAACTTAGGATTAATGCCCCGAATCCGCAGGCGGAGGTGATCTTCGCTGCGGCAGCCGGAAAGAATAATCCGGCAACAGGCAACCAGAATACCAACAGCATGACCGCCGTCGTCCCCGCTAACAACCATCGGGAATAACGGAGCTGGCAGAAGGCCGTGCGTGCCACCATGCTCCAAATACCCGCCAGGTCTTCATATGACCTCAGGCTGCGAACCGAGTGGGTCAAACCGATCCACGTCCTGTACCCGAGTGACTTGACCCGCTTCGCCAGGGCACAGTCATCGATCAACTCATGAGAGACCGCTTTGAATCCGCCAATTTCCTCGATCAGCCTGGTTTCTAACAAGATACACCCCCCGGCGGCAGCGGCCACTCCAGTGAAATCCGAATTGGAAAGGCGGAAAGGATACAGCATCTTGAAGAAATAGACAAAGGCGGGCATGAGCAATCGTTCCCAGAATTTGACCATGCGCAATTGGGCCATCAAAGAAACAAAATGAAGATGGTCTCCTTCCAATTTCCGTCGGAGCTCTTGGACAATGCCCGGCTGCAACTCGATATCGGCATCGATCAAGAGAACTAGGGGGGTTTTCACACGGCGAAATCCCTGCTCAAGCGCCCAAAGCTTGCCGCTCCAACCTGTGGGCAAGGACTCCCCGGTGACAATACAGAGATTCTCCATCCTCGACCTCTGTGCCACGGCAACCGTTCCGTCCGTGGATCGGTCGTCCACCAGGACAATCTGAAGACCTTGTCCCTGACTCCTCAAGCTTGACAGGGTCGTACCGATCACCTCCGATTCATTCCGTGCAGGGATGAGCACGGTCACATCCCTGAGGTCAGCGTCGGGACAACTCTCGGCAGAATCCATAGACTCACGGGTACCCCAGGGACGCCAGGGAAGAACCAAGATCGCCAGCCAGATGAACGTACCGATTGCTGCAAGATAATTCCAGAACATGACCAACACTCGACGAGCCCGAAAAATAATGAAATACGCAGTGGAGCCCTGCAAGCAAAGTCCGTGGCCCCTGGCGAGCGTCCAAGCGGAGCGACATTCCGGCCAAAAAAATCGGCCCATTCATCGACGGCCATCCGGCTTGAGGCGGGACTGCTCCAGGGGTATTGACAAGGATTATATTCAAAGAAAAACTGCTGTCAAGATGGAGGAGGACAGCGGGGCGGGGTCGAAAAAGACCTCTCGTGCTCGGTTGTCGGCTGGGAAAGAAATTCGAAGAGATGACGAACGACGGCATTCGGTTGAATCTTTCAGCCGAAAGGTCTCTTTTGGAGCAGGAAAGTCGAGGCGAGGCCTGTAAAGGCCAGGATTGAACAGAGGATAAACGCGACGGTGTACGAACCGGACGTATCAAAAATATAACCGGCGATGATCGGGCCAATCGCAGCTCCGATTGAACCGACCAGCGCTCCTGTCGCGAGGATGACCCCGTGTGACCGAGTGCCAAAGAATTCGGCGACGAGGGGTGAGAACAGGACCTGCATGCCGCCATAGGCGAAGCCAAACGCCGTCGAAAAGAGATAGAGGGACCACTCGGAGTGAGACGGTATCACCCAAACGAGCGAACACCCCATGAGGGAATAGCTGACCCCCAATGCCATCTTGTTGCTGAAGCGGTCCGCAACGTTGCCCATTACATTCATGCCCACGATGCACGCGCCGCCGATGAGCGACAAAGTCAAGGCAGCATGAGTCGCTGGAATGTCCAGCCCGATGGCATGGATCACAATGTGAACCGTGATGGAAACCAGACAGAAGAGAAATGAGAAATAGAGCCAGCAGAGCAAAACGAATTCTCTGGTGCGGATCGCTTGCTGAAAAGAAAGCCCTTCGTTTCTTCGCTCAGCCCACAGAGCGGCTGCCCCACGCTTTTCGTCCTCGGGGGCCGGGCTCGGTGGGAACTTGAGAAATTGAGAAGCGGCGACCGTGACTATAAGCGTGGCAATTGCGATCACGAGGTAGGAGTTTCGCCACTGCCACAAGGAGATCAGGGTGCTGGCGACCGGTGGCACGAGCATGATTCCGAGACCCATCCCGGAAAGGACGATGGCGTTCATCCTGCCCCGATTGGTGGTAAACCATCGAGGGACGAGGGAAAGCAAAGGGATATAAGGGCTCATGCCGATCCCTACGAGCACGCCGAAAGAGAGGTACAGGTCCCGCGTGCTGGTGAGCCGTGCCATAAGAAAATATCCCAGCCCAAGGATGACGCCGCAAACCGTCATCACCCAGCGGGGTCCGAGCCTCTCGCTCAAACCCGCGGAGAAGACACACAGGATGCCAAAAATCATCGTGTTCAGTGCCGATGCCCCTGAAGTAACGGCTCGCGTCCAGCCAAATTCCTTGATGAACGGCTCGAAGAATACCCCGAAGGAGTTAAAGGTTCCCCATATCATCATCATCATGATGGAAGCAGCGGTGACGATGACGTAACCGTAGTACAAACCAGAGCTATCCTTGTGAGTCAAGTTCGCCTTTTCCTTCTGTGGCCTACTCCTGCAACAGACGCTCTCTGTAGAGAACGGGGTACGAGTTCCGCAAGGCAACACGATAAGAACTTGTTTCGAAGTGAGCTGAATATAACGAACACCCGGCTGGGATGTCAAACTGAAAGCACTTCCTTAGAGGTTGGGAAAGGCTTTAGACTGTCTATTCGGAGAAGGATGGCCACCCGATAACCTTCGATCGTAGCGCAAATCTGCTGTCGACGAATTCAGGGAGAAAGAGTTCAGGCGCCGAACTTGGGTCAATTCATGCGGCCGAATGAATCTACGTCTCGGTGGCGTATGAAAAGGCGATCGTCATATTTCCCGCCGGGTTCCCCCTCGCAGATTCTTTCGATCACAGACAATCGATTCCACCCCTCGACGGAGCCGGCGGGGCAATGAATTTGAAATGTCCCGATAATAGGATGGGGTCGCTTTGGTTCCCCAAATCGTCTTTGGAAGTGATTCCGATATAGTAAGTCCCGGGTTCTGTTGGAAACTCAGGCCACTCATCTGGGATGATCAACTCCGCCTTCCCGATGACGATTCTTGAAAGGATCCCCGGAGTGGTCTCCCACGAGAAGCGACCGGGTTCAAAAAGGGTTTTGTCTTTGCTGACATACACTCCGTAGCTGGTTGCCTCGGTAACGGATTCCCACCAAACTCTCCGTCTATGGATCAACGGCGCCATTTCCCCTCTCCTCCTTAATTCGAACGTTTCTGTTGACTCCTTTGCTCCAAATCCCTCTCCGGATAGGAAGGACCTGACCAATAGGGCGGTCTCTTCAGTGACTATCAAACCCTGAGAAATCAAACTCTTTTCAGTTTCCTCCCGCTCGTAACTTTTCAGGACAACCCCAGCCGACTCCGCCAGCTTCCTGACGGACATTTTGGCCCTGCTGATGTGAAGCTCCTCCTTCAGGTATCCGACCAGGGATGCTGATTTCTTCTTTTGTTTTAACCGCAATGCCTCCGCCGTTCCAGACATTGACTCCTCTGACATCCTCGCAAGACTTCCCGGGTCCCTGGCAAGAAGGATAAACCATCCGTCAACAGCCCTCTGATCTCAATCAGCCGGGTGGTTTCGGAGGGAAAGCCTTAACGGGATCACTCCGCCTGACGAAAGCCTTCCTGATCCACACCTTTTCCCTGTAAAGTCCCTCCAACATAGATTCCTGCTGATCGGTCACTTTCCCGTTTTCATAAAAATACTTTTCAACGGCTCCAACGAATTGTCTTTCCCTCAACGTCAATTCATGCCGCTCGAGTGAGGACAGGATGCATTTTAATCTTCCACGATCCATGGTTGTGGTCAACTCGCTTGTGCACTTCTTTTTGAAAATCTGGACTCCAGCACTTCGTAGACGCTGATCCATCCTTCCTCCAGGGCGTGATCGATGATGGAGGATACGTCCGGAGCATTCCATCTTCTCATCAGACTTACCTGGGTTCCTCTAACCGTTTTCTCGCTGATGGTTAGCTCATCCGCAATTTCCTGATTCTTATAGCCCTCCGCCATGAGAGAGAGTACCGACCGTTCGCGTCGAGAAATGATGGAAAAATAGACTCTGGACCCCCTGGGTGACATTTCGATCTCCTCCTTTTCCTGATCGAGCGAAATCCAATAAGAATTCTTGGGCGGACCGCGCCTTCGTCTTCAAGATTACCCTTTCCTTTTCTGTACGCCTCAGCCGGTTCCTCATATCCAGGCGTCCGCTGACGTTAAACCCTGGTCGGTCTCTGCGTCTCCCCTGACTCCAAAGGCTCAGGCTTCCCCGAACCGGAAAGATGCAAAATGGAATTTAATCCAAATCACCGAACATGAAACCCAGGACGCCAATCGTAAATAGTACTAATACGAACAGAAGAGCAGTCGTGATGGCACCTCCCATTTTCCCTCCATTTTTCTCAATAATATTCTGGGATGAAGCCCTTCCTATAACATCCACCCCTGACGGGCGGATTGGCTTAATCGGGGTCTGAATAAATCGTTGTCTATCAATCAATGTATCAATCCTTATGCCAAAGGGTTACACTTAGCATAAGTGGCCGTAATTATGTCGTTTCTTGTAAGGTTCAACCCTGAAACGAAGGTTGGAAGTAGAACGGGTTTTCACAAAAGTCCTGAATTATTTCCCCCGAAAGAGCAAAGAACTCCGCCCACAGGGCAGGGCTTCCAGGTGCGATCCCAATAAAATGTGCCCCGTCTTCTTAATCATTGCCGTGGCATGTGTAGGGGGAGCGAAAAAAACCCGCCTATGCTCTCATCAAAAAAAGAGCCTCTGGAGACACAGGCCGGGATGAGAAAGATCTCTTGGAGAGATATTACCAAAGATGGAATTTCATCGTTGCTGGATCAGTGACCAACCATGGGCCTCTGGACATCCCGGTCACCCTTTCCACTCACCCTTAAAGAAGTTCGTAAATTTCCCTTTCCCTTTTGAGGAGATGGGGTTCAATTCTCCGCGTCCACTCCGTTTGAGCTGCCTTCCGGTAGGGTTCGCTGTTCTGAACTTCGATATTCTCATGTTCATAGACGGCGATGTATTTCGGGCCCTTACCCATATTGATGGCTCGCTTGGCCCAGAGGACTCCCGGAATTCTTAAGAGGGTCGGAATGTGTTCCTCGTTATACCACCGATTGAATTCCTCCTCCATCTCCGGTTTCACATCAATGCGTACGATGAGCAGGATATGTTTTTCTGATTTCATGCCGTCCCCTTTCCTCTCTTCCTCCCCATGAGACATCCCTTTACTTTTTAGGACGCAAGAACACCGAAGGAAAATAATTTTGGCTATGACCCGCACATCCGCACGTCACAGCTCCCATGGAGAGGGCCTATTGATTAGTTCGATGCCACCCGGTACGACGACGACATCGTCCTCGAAGCGGATCGTAAACTTCTCGTGCCGTACCCCGCCGGCGACCGCCAGGGTCATTCCACTTTCCAGTTTGACATCTTTATCTTCTACGTGTGGCGGATCATGCATGGGACCCAACCCGATTCCATGAAGGGTCACGCCTCCTAACCCGCTTCCGTTGGCTGGCATTGCCGCCTTGTCCGTGATGTATCCTAAGTTTCTCATCTCCTGTCGCCCCAACGCGAAGATATCGCCGAGCATTACCCCAGGTTTCATAACAGCCAAGATCTTTTTGTGGACTTGGTCCAGATGCCGGGCTATTTTTTTCTGGACTTCCGTCGGCTTACCCACGACCCAGGTCCTGGTCAGGTCGGACCCGTATCCCTTGTAGACGCAGCCGATGTCCATCATTACGAGATCGCCCTCCTCTATTCTTTTCCAATTCGCCCCGAAGGCCCGGTGGTTGGCCGTCCGAATTCCCGATTGAACCATCGTTTCCACTTCTCTAATCGCACCCCTGCGTTTCATCTCTATTTCAGCTGCCTTCTGGATCTCGCTCTCCAAGGCACCTACTTTGGCCGCCTCTTTCCCAGCCTTGAGACCCGCTTCAGCAATCAAAACCGATTCCTTGATCAGGCTGATCTCTTCGGGCTCTTTGACCATCCGAACGAGCTGAAAAATTTCATCCGCTCCCTTAAATCGAGCCTTGGGAAGAGCGAGCTGTAACTTCCTGAAGGTGCTGAGGACGCAAACATCTTCTTCGATGCCGATCGTCCCTTCCGCAACCCCTTTCTCCTTGAGGCACTCTGCCGTGTACTCCCACCAGCTTAGCTTCCCGAAGGGTTCTTTATCCACGATCCTCACATCCTTGATCCAGGTTCCTTCTTTCAGACCGTTTCCCGTTAACCATGTGATGAGGAAGACAGGATCCTTTGCTTGATCCCTGAATACGATCAAGGGCGTTTCGGTATGTTCGCATACTTCCACAGGATACCAGGGAAGATGTTGATACATTCCAGAGAGGTAGTACTGATTTGGCCAAAGATGGACCAAAACTGCATCGATCTCTCGCTCATCCATAAGCTTTCGAACTTGATCCAGGCGGCGCTCATAGTTGAAACTCGACCCAAAAATGTTCACCCGATTCCTCCTTCTTCTCCTCCCGTCCTATTCTCTTACCGCGGTGTCGCTCTTTTCGTTGGAGCTCACCTTCAAGGCCCTTTATTTCTTGTAAAGTTTTCCCAGCTCCTTGTACGCATCATACTCCGACTCCCAGACTTTGCGAAATTCGCCCGGACCCAGGTAGTATATTTTCTCGCCGGATTTTTGAAGAAGGCTCTGAACGGATTTATCCTCGCTCATTTTCTTGAACCCTATGGCCAAGCTCTCAACAACCGCGGCAGAAGTACCTTTCGGAACCAAGATGCCGCGCCACGCACAGCCCAGCGTATTGATGATTCTGTCAAGGTTTTCTTCGGCACTCGTCGGCACATCAGGGAAATCGGGATGGCGCTTTTCGTCGAGAAGAAGGAGGAAGGTCATCTTCCCCGTACCTCTGTAAGGCATCGCCATGCTGGGGATGGCTGTCCCGGCGTCAACGTGCCCCCCCAGCAGAGCTACGGTCGCATCACCGCCTCCTTGAAACGGAACGATTTTAAAAGAAGACCCGGTTATTTTCATCAGATATTTCCAAACGACATCGGGGGGCGTCCAGGGCCCCGGGCTTGACACAGTCATCTTGCCAGGGTTCCCCTTCACCCATTCCATCATCTGCTTAAACGTTTTGAAAGGGGCATCGACTCGGGCAATGAGAATGGTAGGGCTGTAGTTGATCCGACAAACCGGAACAAAATCTTCCAGCCCCCTGGACCGTCCCTCTATGGCTGGCAGTCCGGTGCTCCACGAAGAACTGCCTGCCAGCAGCGTATAGCCGTCGGACGGGGCTTTGGCAGCCAATTCGCAGCCGATCGCGCCTCCCCCGCCGGGTACAAGCTTAACGAGGATGGGCTGTCCCAGGTAATCCGCCGCCACACTAGTCACTGCGCGCATTAAGAGGTCTGTCGCGCTCCCGGGACCTGATGGGACCACCAAAGTGATAGGCTTTGTCGGATACTCCTTTGCCGGGATAGTCTGAGAACAGAGAAGAAAAACCAATCCTGCAACAAAAGCAGCGAACCCTTTCATGAATTCTTTTTTGACCATAGCCCTTCCCTTCCTTGCGTCGTTATAGACACAGCCCACGCCTGTTACAGCTTATCCCCGAAGAACCCCATGGGTCTGGTGAGCAAAATGACTGCCATCAAAATGAAGATGATGGCGTTGCTGAAACCTGCACTGATGAGCGCCGTGAAAGAGATGACGACGCCGATGATCGGCCCCGCGAGCATGGCGCCACGGATACTTCCGAGGCCTCCCATGACCACGACGACAAAACAGATCACGAGCATCTGCCCTCCGACGTCCGGATAAAGGCCGAAAATGGGCGAACCCAAGACGCCGCAAACGCCTGCGATCGCGCTCCCCAACCCGAAGACAAAGGTGAAGATCAGCGAGGAGTTGATGCCGAAGGTATTGACCATATCCTTGTTGTCAAGGGATGCCCGGATGATCAATCCGATGTTGGTCTTACGGATGAAAAACCACATCCCCACCATAATCACGATTCCGACCAGAATCGCAAAGAGCCGGTAGCTGGATATCGGGACAAAACCGAGATAGACCACTTTCATGAGATAGGCGGGCTGAGGAGCCAATTTGTTCCCCGGCCCCCAAATCAAACGGATCGTCTGGGTCAACCCGAGCATCAACGCAAAGGTGATCAAGAAGCCCAGAACAGGGTATTCGTAAACCTTGCGAATGCAGAATCTTTCGAAGATAACCCCGACCACGCCCGCGATCACGGCGCCCAGGACCAAGGCGACCCAAAAATTTCCACAGACCTTGAAGGTCGTAAAGCCAATATAGGCCCCTAAGGTGTAAATCGAGGCATGAGACAGGTTGACCACTTTCAGCAGCCCGAAGGTCAATGCAATTCCGATCGCGATGAGCGTCAGGAGAACGCCTGACGTCAATCCGCTGATCAATTGTGTAATGATCAAAACGTGCATCAAAGGTCCTTATTTTGACGGGGGGACCTCGCCCGCCAGAAATCTATTTCTCCTCCAAACTCTTATCAAGACCTTCGGCGCCGAAAAAAGCATCGGGCCGATCCCCCCCGGAAGATAGAGAACGGAGAGAATGAGCACCACGGCCAGAAAGAGGGCCCACGAAGAAGTATAGGAGCTGATGACGTCCTTCAAGATCAGGAAGATGGCCGTCCCCACCATGGGGCCGAAGAAAGAGTTTCTTCCGCCAAGAAGACAGATGACCACGAGTTCAGAGGTAAAGCTGAAATCAAAGACATCGACACTGATGAACCCCGACCGCAGGAGATAGAGAGAACCAGCAATCGATGCAACGAATCCCGAAATCGTGTAGACCAGCAGCTTAAAGCGGAAGGTATTGTAGCCCAGGAACCCAACGCGGACTTCGTTCTCCCGGATCGCACGCATGATCATCCCCGCGGGAGAAGAAGCAATCCGGCGAAGCCAGGCAATGGTCAGGAGCGCGACCACCCCGACGATTGCATAGGTCTGATGGTGCGACTTGAGGTTGACCTGGAGGTTCCCGACCACATGCAGAGGATGATCGGGAAATCCCAGTAAGCCCATCTCCGCCCCGCTGTACTTAGCCAGAGGGTTCAGGAAGATGTACATGGTGACGTAAGAGGCAGCGATCGAGATCAAAACGAGGTAGGCAATCCGGAGAGCCTTATGAACATCGACTCTAGCTCTCTTGAGAGAGACGTAACCCACAACCGCCCCGGTAAGGGTCCCCAGGGCGATTCCGATCGGAAGGGTCACGACGCTCCGGTTCCAAAAGAGAGAGAGGATGCCCGCCGTAAAGGCACTGACGCCAAAGAAGACGCCATGGCCCAGGGAGACCATGCCTGTGAATCCGAAGGCCAGATTGAACCCTATGGTAAAGAGGCTCCAGACGATGATGTCTTCCACCAGGACATCGTAGGTGGTCAGAAAGGGAAGAACCAAGAAAATAAAGGCCAGGATGGCGTATCCGGCCCCGAATTGAAGTTTGGACTGCTTCTTGAGGATCGTTTCTTCCACGTCGCGATGTCTTTCGATACCGAAGTCCTGCCCACTCAAATATGAATATACTTTTCAACGGCCTTCTCTTCACGGACCTGGGAAACCGTTCCGTGAAAGGCGACCGCCCCGTTCAACATGACGTAGACCCGATCGGAGACCTCCAGGGCGACCCGGACATCCTGCTCCGCAAGCAAAATCGTTGTTTCGAATTTTAGTTTCCGAAAGGCGTCGCAGCAATTCATGATCACCTCCGGGGCCAATCCCTCCGAGATCTCGTCGAGAATGAGCAGCTTCGGCCTGACCACAAGGCCCCTGGCAATCGTCAGCATCTGCTGCTCTCCGCCGCTCAGCGTCCCCGCCTTCTGGTTCCATCGCTCTTCCAGGATGGGAAACAGCGAAAGAACAAGGTCGAGATGATCCTTCTCCTTCATCTTGTGGCCGATCAGGGGGATCCGCAGGTTTTCTGCTGTCGTGATATTCACAAAGATTCCCCGGTCGTCAGGAACATAGGCAATTCCCAGCCGTCCCCGTTTGTAAGTCGGCAGCCTCGAGATCTCTCTGGAACCAAACCGGATCGTTCCGGAAACAACATGGATCAGCCCCAAAATGGCCTTCAACGTGCTCGTTTTACCCACGCCGTTCCGGCCGATGATGCTGACGATCTCTCTCTCCTGAACGGTCATCGAAAGGTTAAAGAGGACCTGGCTGGGGCCGTAACCGGCGTTGAGGTTTTCAAGTTCGAGCACTCACGTCACCTCTTTTAAATAGACCTTCTGGACCAGTTCGTTCCGGCGGATCTCATCCGGAGTCCCGTCGGCGATCACAGCGCCCCGGGCCATCACAATAATCCGGTGCGCCAGCTTCATCACCACATCCATCCGGTGTTCGACGAGAAGGACCGTTCTCTCTTTACCCATTTCCACGACGATAGATGCCAATTCATCGATCTGCTCCGGAGCCAGACTTGCAAAAGGCTCATCCAGAAGCAATAATTTCGGCCGCTGCGTCAGCATGACGGCAAAATCCAACTTCTTTTGATCGGGAACCGTGAGGTCTTTGCAGAGAACATCCCTTTGATGCCACAGCCCGACTTCCTGAAGGACCTCGGTCACTCGCTTCTCCGTCGAGGAAGTGAGCTTCCACATCGATTCCCTAGAGGCCGCGACGATCAGATGGGCGGAGACGGTCAATTCCGGAAAGAGGTTTGTGATCTGAAAGCTCCTCCCCATCCGCAATCGAACCCTTTTGTAAGTCGGCAATCGGGTGATGTCCGCATTGTCCAAGAATATCTTTCCTTCGGTAGGTTGAAAGAAGCCGCTGATCAGGTTAAACAGCGTCGTCTTTCCCGCCCCGTTCGGACCGATGATCGAGGTGATCGAATTGGGGCTCAGTTCGAAACTCACCTGTCTGACGGCCTGAACACCGGCGAAGTTGATGGAGACGGAGTCGAGCTTCAGCATCTACATCCTTCGAAGAGGGGTGAGTGGGCCACCCCGTTCAGCGTGACCTCACCCATCCGCTCTCAAACCAGACACACCATCCGTTGGCCGAGATCAATACCCTTTTTCCTTGGGAGAATAGAAGTACTGTTCCCCTGAGTAAAGCTTCACGATCTCTTGAGTGTCAAACTTGTCTTTCATTTCACTCGGGCCCTTACCCCTGGCGACAACAATAGGTTTGACAGTGGTATGGTCTCCTGTCGTTCGAATTTGTAGCTCGCCTTCGCCATAGTCGGCCTTGAAACCCAGCAAACCTTTTGCAACCACATTGGGGTCCACCGTTCCGACCTTCTTCACAACGTCGGCCCACATTTTGACACTCGTATAATGCACGAAATGCCGCTGGGACGGACGTTTTGAGCTTCCGAATTTCTTCAAGTATCTCTCGACAAAAGCGTTATTTTTGTCGGTCTGAATATTCCAGAAATAGTCCGTGACCATCATCACGTCCTGGATGACCTCAGGGCCACAGCCGTTGACTTCCTCAATGTTCACATGGAAGGTCACAAACTTCATCTTGTCCTTCATCCCCATGGCGTAGGCCTGCTTCATACAGTTGATCAACATCATGCCGTTGACAATAAAGGTGGCGTAGTCCGGTTTTTTTGCCAGGACCTGGGTGAGAAAGGGCTGAAAGTCGGTCGTCCCGGGAGGAACGGCAAGAGTCCCAAGGATTTCTGCTCCATTCGCTGTGGCATTCTTGATAAAGGCATCCCGGATGACCCATCCCCATCCTGCATAGTCCGCGTAGAGGATGACGGTTTTCTTCCCGAAATTCTTCGGCATGTGTTCACCGCCGACCAGGCCGTAGGCCTCCAGGGAACTGCCCGCGAAGAAGAGTTTGGGCTGCATGTTCTTGGGATCCGTTTCCAGGATGTTGGTGGCGGCCTGAAAGAGAACGACCCCTTTGTCTCCCAGCTGCTTGTTGGTCTGCTGAATGCTGCTGGAAACCGGGGCAAAGACAACCCCGCTGTGCATCACGATGCCCTGATTCTTGACAAGGTCTTCAAATCGCCTTGCTCCGACCGGAGGTTTCATCTCGTCGTCCCGAGAATGAATCTTGATCGGTCTTCCCAGAAGCCCTCCGCTCGCGTTGATCTCCTCCACCGCCAGTTCCACTCCTTCCACCACATTCTGAGCCTGATCGGATAAATAACCCGTCAAGGAAGCGACGACGCCAATGTTGATCGGCTCCTTCTCTGCCGCCGTGGCCATTCCAGACCCTGCAAGAGAAACAAAGAAAGTTACAGAAAATAACAAGCTCCATCTTCTCAACGTCATGATTTTTTCTCCTTTCTTTAAGGTTTAATCCACCGCTAAAGGCCGATGATCATAATCTCTTCATAAGGCCACTGCGTCAAGACTTCGCATCCTGTTTCAGTGACGCGATAGGTGTTCTCAATGGCCACACCTCCTGCTTCACCCTCCACCCGGAAAATGGCATGGTAGGCGAAGGTCATATTCCGCTCCAACATGAATTCGGGGTCCTCGGGCGTGTAGAAATAGGGGGAAGAATCCCAGGCAATGCCCATCCCGCCGAAATGGTTCTTCCAAGTCCCGCGCCACTTCTTGATCTGGGCCGAGGTCTTCATGTTCTCGCCCGGCTTCGGCCTGGACTTCGAGATTTGACGGGTCGAGAGCCCAGGTTTGAGCATGGCCTTCGTCCGCTCGTTCATTTCAACGACGGTCTGATAGACTTCTTTCTGAAGCTCCGTGGGCTTGGCTCCGACCAGGAAGGTCCGGTCATAGCAGACCTTATACCCGCAGTAGTTGATATGACAGAACTCGGCGGAGAGAAACTCACGGGGCCGGATCGGCTTGTCCGCCCAGTTGAAGCTTCTGGGATTTCCCCGGTCGCCCGAGTTGAGCACCCATCCTTCATTGTACTCCGAACCGACCGAGTGAATGACACCGGCCACGATATCCATCACATCGTTCTCTCTCATGCCGACCCTGAAGTCCTTGACGAGCTGGCCGTAGGCCCGTTCGTGAATCGCAGCGGCCATCTTCATGAGAATGATCTCTTCATCAAACTTGACCATGCCGCACTCATCGATCCAGCCATTTCCGTCGACCACTTTCAACCCCGCCTCCTGAAGCGCGTAGAACATGTAAGGGTTGCAGTAATCGACCGAGATGGGCATGTCTGCAACACCGTGTTTCTTCAGCAGCCCCTTGACCTGTTTTGCCGTGATGGCCCACTGTCTCCTTGCTTCTTGCGGCGGCATAAATCGAAAGGGTTTGGGCTGCAGAAGTTCGTGCTCGTTTACGATCCTGCCTTCGAGCCAAGGGCAATCTTCCCTCACCCTTGGACCATCGACGTCCTCCTCCACCGGCATATACGGAAATCCCGCATTTTTGACGAAAAGAACGAAGTTGTAGGGGATGTGTTTCCCGTAAGGATGGGTCCATGCGCTCGAGAGATATCTTCTCCGGTCGTGATTGTAAACAATGGCCGAACCAATGCCCCACTTGGCCATGAACTTCTGAGCCCGGGCTACCCTCTTCTTCCGCAACTCCTCCCAATTGATCCTCTGCTGCCAGTCCACATTGCCGTGTCCGAATCGAAAAGGTATCCTGTCTTCCTGCTTCATTGCTTCCTCCTTCCTAAAGTGGTTTCTCGTAACTTGTGATTGGTACGATCCATTTTCAGAGATTCTAAAAGAACCTTCTACAGCAGCTCGTTCCCCCTGATCGGGCACAAAGTGCCTCGAATGAACTCGGACAGACCGGCCGGAAAGGCTTCGAGGCGAACCTTTAGGCGTATCAGCACCTCGAACCGTTCTGTCGCCAGACCTCACTTAAAGGAAATTCCTCCTTTTCCATCTCAATATCAAAAACCCACCATTTGAAGCCTTGGAGAGCGGTTTGTCCGGGTTCATTTCTGCCCCCACAGATTAACCTTTCTTCCCCGGAACGAGCACGGATCGACCAATAAGATCCCCCTGTTCCAGTTTCCGGAGTGCTACATTGGCGTCGGTCAGGGGATGAGACTCGGCGACAACTGGCTTCACTTTTCCCCTGGAGACCAACTCAATCGTCTCTTTTAAGTCTTCCCGTCCGCACGAACGCGACCCGTAGATCTCAAGCTCTCTGGAAACGAGCTTCATCGACTGAACCTGAAAAGAATCCGTGGGGGTGTAACCGACGGCAACAAACTTCCCGGCCACCTTCAAGAGATTGAGCCCGAGAAGCTCCAGGCTCGGCTTCCCCACAAAATCCATGACGACGTCAAACCCCTCGCCTCCCGTAAGCTCAAGAATCTCTGTCAAGGGATCTTCGTTCGTGACGAGAAAGACCTTTTCCGCTCCGACTCTCCGGGCCATGGTCAACGCCTTCTCCTTGATGTCCATGGCAAATACCCTCGCCCCCAGGGCCCGGGCAATCTGGACGGCGTGAAGCCCCAGCCCGCCTGCTCCCATGACGGCCATCGTCTGCCCCGGCTGAATCTTCGCCTTGGCGGTGATCGCTCTGTACGGCGTGGCAATGGCATCGGTGAGGATGGCGGCCTTTTCAAAGGCCAGGTCGAGAGGGATCAGAAACAAGGAGTCCGCAGGGGTCTTGACGTACTCGGCATAGCCGCCGTCGCGGTTGAAGCCGATCTGCCCTTTCAATTGGGTGCACAGGATCTCCCGGCCGCTCTTGCAGAAGGGGCACACCCCGCACGACAGGTAGAAGTAGATGACAGCATGTTTTCCAAGGAGGCCCTTGTCAACCGATTTGCCGATCTCCACCACTTCACCGGCCACCTCGTGACCGAGGATCTGCGGCAATTTCCTGATGGCCGGATGGGATCCGCTCCAAACCTTGAGATCTGTCGCGCAGATTCCGCAGGCCCCCACCTTGATGACGACCTCGTCGTCGCCGGGTGTGGGAATGGGCCGCTCCCGGAGAACCAAGGGTTCATTGAAGGCTTCCAAAACCATGCATTCCATCATCCGCTCTTCGCCTGCTTCTTGGACAGAACCTCTGGATTCACAAGATTTCTGGCCTTTTCACCTTTCAAGACCCGTACGACCTCCTCGGCCCCTTTAGTCTGCAGATCGTTCCTGGAATCCCAGGTCCAGCCTCCCATATGGGGGGTCACGATCACGTTGTCCCGGTTGAGCAGGGGATGATTCTTATCCGGAGGCTCCTTGGCCATCACATCGAGGGCCGCTCCTGCGATCAGCTTCTGATCCAGGGCGGCAATCAGATCGTCTTCCTTGATGACCTGGCCTCTCGACGTGTTGATCACCCAGGCCGTCCTTTTCATGGCCCGGAACTGCTCCATACCAAAGGAGCTCTCCGTCTCCTTTGTCAAAGGGGTGTGAAGCGAGACATAATCGGACCGGGCCAGCAGACCCTTCATCTCCACCTTTTCGACGCCAGCGGCAGACACGGCGTCCTTGGAAATGAAAGGATCGAAGGCAATGCAGTTCAGCTTGGCTCCCTTGGCTTTTTCCGCCACGATCCGTGCGATACGACCGAAACCGTAAAGTCCGACGGTCTGTTCCTTCACGCGTTTGAAGGAATCAAACTCGATGGCCCTGGGACCCCATTTCCCCTCTCTCACGGCCTTCTGCCCCGGGAGAATCCTTCGGGCAATCATCAGGATCAATGCGACGGCATGATCTGACACCTCCTCTGTGCAAAAGTCGGGTATGTTGGCGACCATGATTCCCCGCGCGGTGGCTGCCGGCACGTCCACATTGTCAAACCCAACACCCAGGCGTACGATAATCTTGCACCGTTCAAGGGCATCGACCACTTTCTTGTCGATTCGCGCCATTCCAACCATCAGGGCATCGGCTGTTCTCGCGCGAGCGATGACGGTTTCCGGGTCTCTTGCCTGCATCGCTTCCAGGTCAATTCCGTTACGGCTGAAAATCGCCTGGGCAAGATCCAGGGTCGGGAAAGGGTGGTCGGTAATGACAGTTTTCATTTCATCCTCCTGCTTTCTTCTCCACTCGATGCTCTTCTCAAAACTCTCCCCGGGACAAGTAACCTCCGTCCACGTTCAGGTTGTGGCCGGTCACCATTTCCGACGCTTCGGAGGCGAGGAAGATGGCCGCGCCGACCAAGTCCTCCGTTTCCAAAACCCGGCCCACGGGAAAAAGTTGCTCAAAATGTGCCTGAAGCGTTGGGTCATCCAGGCGGCCTCTCGTCCTCTCTGTCCGCGTAGCCGAAGGGCTGAGGGTGTTGACTCGTATTCCATCCCTGGCCCACTCAACGGCCAAAACCCGGCTCAGGTGGATCACGGCGGCCTTGCTGACGCCGTAGGCTGAGAATGTGCTGACGCCGACGGAGCCGTAGTTTGAACCGATGTTAATGATCCTTCCTTTTTTCTGATTCATCATGACCCTTGCCACCTCCCGGCAGGTGAGAAATGTTCCTGTGACGTTGATCCGCAGGACCTCGTCCCATTCCTCGACGGTCGTTTCCACAGCCGGCTTTCGAAGGCCGATGGCCGCATTATTGACCAGAATATCAATTCTCCGGAATCGATCCGCTACCTGCCCGACCATGCCTTTGATCTCCTCCGGACGCCGGAGGTCGCAGGGAATGAATTGAAAACCTTCTTTTATTCCACGATCAACGATGTCGGTGAGGACGACGGCCGCCCCGGACTCTTTCAGGCCACGAGCGATAGCCAGACCGATGCCCCGGGTCCCCCCGGTGACAATCGCCACCTTGTCCGATAGATCAAACTTCTTATTCAATCCATCCCCCATGCTCATGACACAAAATTCTTCAAAATGCCTATTCCTTCTATCTCAACTTCAACCACGTCCCCCTTTTTCATCGGTCCAATCCCGGAGGGCGTCCCCGTCGCAATCAAATCCCCCGGCAACAAGGTTATATACCTGGAGACAAAACTGATGAGCTGAGGGACTTTGAATAGAAGATCGTTCGTATTGGAGGACTGCACCGTCTTTCCATTCAACCGGGTCTCGATCTTCAGGTTGTCCGGGTTTAGGCTGGTGACAATGAAAGGACCGAAGGGACAGAACGTATCGACCCCTTTTGACCTGGCAAAAGACTTATCTTGCTGGTGGTAATCCCTCGCTGAAACATCATTCACGATGCTGCATCCGAGGACATACGACAACGCCTCACTCTCTTTTACGTTCTTTGCTTTCTTTCCGATCACAACCCCGAGTTCCCCTTCGTAGTCCACCTTGTTTGAGTCGGGCAGGATGATCTGGTCCAGGTGTCCGATGACCGATGTGGGCGCCTTCAAGAATATCATGGGAACCTCCGGAGGATCAAATGGAGACTCCTTGATGTGCAGCTTGTAATTCAGCCCGATCCCGATAATCTTCGGAGGCAAAACGGGCGGCAACAGTTTTACCTCCTTCACGAGGACCTTCTCCTTCGTCTCGCTTGCCCCCGTAAACAGATCTCCGGCAAGCACATGAATCACATCGTCATGAAGCGATCCCCAAACGACTTTCCCTTTATGTTCGAACCTTGCTATTTTCATCGTTCCTCCTCCTTGTCTCTCCGCCGGTCCGCTGACAGCGCCCAATTTTGCGTAGAATAATATAATGATATAACGTATTGAAGGTCAAGCTTTTTTTTCATCCCTTTGTCCCTGGACGGTGGGGTTGCGCTCGGGTTTGGAAGAGGGACTCAGCCTCCCCTCCCCTCCTTTCTCTTCAAGGCCGCCCAGACCTTTTCCGCAGTGATCGGCAGGTCCTTGATTCGAACTCCTACGGCGTCGAAAATCGCGTTCGCGATGGCGGGGCCAGTCGCCCCGGCAGCAGGTTCGCCGACACCTTTGGCCCCGAAAGGGCCTTCCGTGTGCCTGGCCTCGACGAGGATGGGAACAATCCGGGGCATATCCGAAACGGTCGCGAGTTTGTAATCCGCCAGGCTGTTATTCAGGATGCGGCCGCCTTCCATCTTCAGCTCTTCAAACAGCGTATTCGAAAGGCCCATGATGACCGAACCTTCGATCTGCTGCTCGCAGGTGAGGGGGTTAATCGCCTTCCCGACGTCGTGAGCAGCGGCTACCTTGACAATCTTCACGACCCCCGTTTCCGTGTCGACATCCACTTCAACGGCGTGGGTGGCAAACATCCAAAAAATGCTGCTCATCCTGGCGTCCCATCCTTCCAGGTTCGGATCGGCAGCCAGCAGCGGCGACTCGGCCGGAGTGTAAAAGCCTTCACCGAGGAGATCGATGGCCGGCCCGAACGTCTGGCTCAGAAGGGCCTTCAACGTGATGCGCTCCCCAACGCCCTCTTCATAGATCTTCCCCTCAAAAAGGTTCAACCGGTGAGGATCTGCGTTTAAGGCTCTGCCCGCCAGATCCAAAATTTTTCGGCGAACCTGTTGGCCTGCGCTGAGGACGGCATTCCCCATATGAAAGGTGGTCCGGCTGGACCCCACAGCGTCGTTGTAGGGTGTGATGGAGGTGTCCGGCGAGGTGACCACAACGGAATCCACCGGAAGGCCGATGGCGTCTGCGGCAATTTGCGACAGAACCGTCCTCTGCCCTCCGCCCGTTTCAGGGGTCGTGCAGATCACCGTCGCCCTCGCCTCTTGATTGACTTTGATAAAACAGCACGAATTCGTCGGGGTCAATGTCCCCTTGAGAATGACGGCCATCCCCTTTCCACGACGCGTTGTCGGAGAGGAAGGCCCCCTCTTTCCCCACCCGATTTCCTGAGCCGCTTTCTCGATCGTTTCCTTCAGCCCAACCCCGTGCAGCACTTGTCCGTTGATATAGCGGTCGCCCTCGGCATAGGCATTCTTCAGCCTGAGTTCGAGAGGGTCGATTCCCAGCCGGTGGGCGATCATATCCATCTGAGACTCACAGGCCCAGGTGACTTGCGTGGTGCCATATCCCCGGTACGAGCCGCTGATTTCTTTGTTCGTATATACGAGTCGAGAGACCAGCTCGACGTTTGGAATCCGGTAGGGACCAAAGATCGTATAAGCGCCTCGGATTGCTACCCCGTTTGAGTTAGAGATGTAAGCCCCGCTGTCCCAAACGATGTCGGCACTCCGGGCGGTGAGGGTCCCGTCTCTTTTGACGCCCGTTTTGAGCTTCATGAAGGCGCCGACGCGGACCTGCGTGGCCGTCAACTCTTCTTCCCGAGAGAAGACGACCTTGACCGGCCGTCCTTTTGTGAACCGAGCCAAGGCGACCGCAATGGCCTCGGCAACCAGGGTGTTCTTCCCACCGAAGGCCCCACCCACGTAGGGAACGATATAACGGATATGGTCGGCCGGGATTCCGAGGGCAACGGCCAGCTCTCTGCTCAAGAGATACGGCCTATCGGTCGATGACCAGATCGTATAATGGTTCGTCGCAGGCAGGTATTGGGCGACCGCCACGTGAGGTTCGATGGTCGCGTGGGATACAGGGTGGGCGCTGAACTCGTCTTCGAAGATCTCGTCTGCCTCCGCAAACCCCTTCTCCATATCTCCGATCTTGTAGGTCCGAAGGACGCAGACATTCGTCCCGGGGACAATGGGGTGCCCGGAGTGCGGATATCGTTCCAAGTGTGGATGAACGAGTGGAGATTCATCCTTGAGAGCTTCCCGGGGGTCGAAAACGGCCGGTAACTCCTCGTACTTCACCTGGATCTTTTGGAGGGCATCCATCGCCGCCGCTTCTGTTTCCGCCGCAACGGCAACGACAGGCTCGCCGACATAACGGACGCGGTCGACGGCCAGAAAGGGCTGATCTTTGATGGCTGTTCCGAAGGTGAAAGGAAAATCCCTTCCTTCCGCGACTGCCCGGACTCCTGGGGCTTTCTTCGCGCCCGAAGTCTCTATCTCGACGATCTTGGCATGAGGGAGTGGACTCCTCAGCGTTGCTCCGTAGAGCATTCCGGGAAGGTCCACGTCGAACCCGTAAATCGCGTGCCCCGTCACCTTGTCCTTGGCATCCACCCTGGGAATTCGTGAGCCTACAGAATGAGTCTTCATCTCAGACATTCTCTTTCTCATTCCCTGCCAGAGCAAGGACAGATTCAACGATTTTCTTATAGGAACCACACCTGCAAAGGACCCCGGAGAGTGCCTTTTTGATCTCGTCCTCTCCGGGGTTTCGATTTCTGTCCAAAAGTGCTTTTGCTGAAAGAATCATCGCCGGAGAGCAGAAGCCGCACTGGACCGCCCCTTGGTCGATGAAGCTCTGCTGGAGCGGGTGAAGCACCCCCTCTTCTGCCAAGCCTTCGATGGTCGTGACCTGACATCCGTCCGCGTCTGCCGCCAGCATCAGGCAGGAATTGACAGGACTCCCGTCCACCAGGACGGTGCAAGCCCCGCAGTCCCCCGTGCCGCATCCTTCTTTCGTGCCCGTGAGGCGGAGAGATTCCCGAAGAAATTCCACGAGCGTTGTTTGAGGGTCGATCTCCCTCTGATGATTCTCGCCGTTCACGGTGAGATCGATTCTTATCTTCATGTGCCTTTTTCTCCGACCCGAATAGAAACCCGTCGACAGCCGATGAACGGAAGCATCGCCGCCGTCTCCTGCGGTAAATTCCTAAAATCTATCAACCCCAGGTGCCCTTTCTTGAAGTTTATATCCTACCTTGACATAAAGGGTCAAGACGGGTGTCCGGTGCGGTCGATACCCCGGCCCCCCGACCACCAAGACGGGACTAAGAAACTTATCCGATGCGGCCCGGACAAGCGCATTCCAACGGGCGTACAGGACGGCTCCGAACAAGACACCTGCCATAAGCTCGAGGGGCGCGGACTTTTTCCCAATGGGATTATCTGTTCTGTTCACAGGAACAAAAGCTGGAATGGGCGAGAGCATCAGCCTGCTTGAAAATTCTTAGAGGATATACCAAAATAAAAAGGAGAGACAAAACACCTAATCCTCTGCGACAGGCATCCTCAGCAAGGAATTTATGGTTCGATTTAAGTTCATCTTTTTTTTAGTCCTATCTCTTTTCGCTCCGGCCGCTGTTTGGGCACAAGGCCAAACCCCTCAAGAGAAAGAGAGCCTTCGTGCGATTGTTAAGGATGTGAAGGGAGAGAGGTTGGAAGGGTATCTGCGATCTTATCCCAATGAGGTCGTTGTCTCTACCAAGGACGGTAAGGAAAAATCTATTCCGGTGCAAATCATCGAATCCATCAAGGTGGAGAAGATCCAGGGTGGAATCCCGGGGGCCGATCAGCCTGGAGCGGAATCATATTATTCTGTTCGAATACAGAATAGCCAGGAAATCTTTACGTTGAAAAAAAAGTTTACCTTCAGTCTGAACACCAGCGCGGGAGTGATAACCAAGACGCTTGATCCGGAGGGGGGCCAGGGTTCTTTTCGAAAGGACTCGCCATCGACATCTCGGTCTGTGGGTGAACAGCCGTTGATTCGGGGGGAAGGGGCCGCTCTCAGTTTGGAGATCAAGTTTTGATGAAGCGGTGCCAGACCCACGTCGATTTCAAGTTGCAATGCGCGAGAACGAAGCGACCGGAGTGAAAATCTACCCAGTTTTCGGTTCGAAGGAACGCAGATTTTCCTTTGCGATGATTCTCTCCAGCTTCAATGATCGAACCATTTTAAGATCAAGGTGGTGAGCGTCTTTTTTTCGTCAGGGGTTGCAAGACTCCACATCGCTTTGAGCAACTCTTCTTCCTTGGTCGCAGGGCAAACCTTTTCCGAAAGAAAATCCCCTACTTTAACCGCGATCGTCTTAACGGTTTCATCCGGAACCCCAAACCTGTGGGCAACAGCAATCCGTTCCCTGATATTTGTTCTCCATGTTTCCCAGTCGCTGCAGTTAAAGGCTTCCAGACTCTTCAAGCATTCCATCATGGTCTCCTCCTCCCCGACACGTCCGGCGTCAAATAAGAAAATGATCTCTCTGCGTCCTCGGTAGCTCTGCGCGTAGGTTTCTATTTTGGACAAAAATGATCTTGAAGCCAGATCACATCCTCGTCTACTTGAACGGTTTCTGAGCAGCCCCGGGGTTGAAGTCCTGGCCTGAACCTCGACGGACGATTTTTCCCTTGACCCGTTTGAGGCGAAAGATGTCCTCCTGCTCCTGTTGGTCGAGGACTTGCTGGATGAAACGGATCTGAGACCGGATTCCAGGGATCACGACCTGTTCAAGGGCGTTGACCCGCCGGGCGGTCTTCTTGATCTCCTCTCCGATGCGGCGCAGTCGTGACTCCGTGTTTGCCACTCGGATCAGCGTCCGAGAGAGATCCTGGAAGGCGATCTGTGCAACCAGCGTCCGGCCTCCGACACTGAGGGGGTTGATCGTTCCTCCCCGGGGCCACTCGACTTCAAGCCGTGTCACTCGAGTCCCCCAGACATTATCCACGTCGGCTCTGGCTTCGGAGAGGACTGGCACGCTGAGTGAAAAAACACCCACCTGCCGCGGGCCGTCAAACGCTTTTGCCAGGTACAAGGCCATGTGTGCCTCCCGGCCCTCCAAGTTCAACCGACTGCGAGCCTCCAGGGTCTCGTGGACCAGCGCGAAGAACTCCCTCACCAGCGTATCCCGCTTCTTCTGCAGGAGATCTACACCCCTGAGGGCCAGCCTGAGCTGGCTGCGGCGGAAGTGTAAGTTCATGCGGGTGGGGCTCGTCCCGTCCACAGACCCTCCTTAGATCTCCTGGCGAGTCGTCCAGAATTCTCTGAGCTTCGCACCGTAGTACTTGCCGATATGGTCCGATGAAATTCGTTTCAACTCAGACTCAGGCAGGATGGAAAGCAACGCCCATGCCAGATTGAGCGATTCGTTCACATCGCGGCTCTGCTCGCCTTGATGGATGAAGCTCTTCTCAAAAGCCTCGGCAAACTCCAGGTAGCGCCGATCGTTCTCGGTCAGGGCTTCCTCGCCGATGATGGCAACGAGCTTTCGAAGGTCCACACCGTTCGCGTACGCGGCAAACAGCTGATCGGAGACCTGTTTATGATCTTCGCGGGTCTTGCCTCTGCCGATCCCGCTGTTCGCCAGTCTGGAGAGGGACGGGAGTGGATCAATGGGTGGAAAGATACCCTTGCGATAGAGTTCGTTCGAGAGCTGGAGCTGGCCTTCGGTAATGTATCCTGTAAGGTCCGGAATGGGATGGGTGCGGTCTCCGCCCGGCATCGAGAGGATCGGAATCTGGGTGACGGAACCCGGCTTGCCTGCGATCACACCAGCACGCTCATAGATCGTGGAAAGATCGGTGTACATGTAACCCGGGTAGCCGCGGCGGCCGGGAATCTCACTCCGGGAAGCGCCTACCTCCCGCAGCGCTTCGCAGTAGTTGGTCATGTCTGTCAGGATGACCAAGACGTGGTAGCCGTGTTCGTAGGCCAGGTGCTCCGCCACCGTCAGTGCCATACGGGGCGTCAGGATGCGCTCGATGGTCGGGTTGTCCGCCTTGTTGAGAAAAAGGACTGAGCGTAAGAGGGCGCCGGTCTTCTCAAATTCTTCCGTAAAATAACTCACCTCTCGCTGGGTCACCCCCATGGCGGCAAAAACGACAGCGAATGGCACGTCCTCGCCCGGAACCGTGGCTTGCCGCGCAATTTGCGCCGCCAGCTCATTCGCAGGGAGGCCGGCACCCGAGAAGATAGGTAGCTTTTGCCCCCGGACGAGCGTGTTCATAATATCGATGGTTGAAATGCCGGTCTGGATGAACTCGCCGGGCTTACGCCGTGCCACCGGATTAATTGGCATGCCGGCGATCGGGAGGCGCTTCTCAGCTGTCACGGGCTGCAGCCCGTCGATCGGCCTCCCAACGCCGTCGAAACGCCTTCCGAGTATATCCTTGGACACACCGAGGCGGGCGACACTCTCCACCAGACTCACCGACGTGTGGGCCAGGTCAAGCCCCGCCGTTTCTTCAAAGACCTGAATCACTGCATATTCTTCCGATACCTCGATGACCTGGCCGCCCCGTATTCGGCCGAAACCATCCTGGATGTCGACGATCGCGTTGTAGGCCAGGTCCTCGGCATTCTCCAGGAACAGAAGCGGACCGGAGAGGTAGTTGGGCGAGTTGTACTCCTTTTTGAGAAGGTCCACGGTTGAATTCCTCAGCCCGGTTGTTTGAACGCCCCCTTGATTTCGCCGACCACGATCTCTTGGTAAGATTGAAAATCCTGCTCCGGCGTGTAACGGGCCCGGGCGATCTTCTGGAGCACGGGATTCTGGATGACCCTGTCGACGGAGACGCCGTCTTTCAGCGCTGTTTCAGCCTCCTCATACAAGGCTGTCACCATCCGCATGATCCCGTAGGCCTTTTTCATCGAGCAATAGGCATCGATTTCGTGGAAGCCGTTCTGTTGCAGGAAATCCTCGCGCAAAATGCGGCCGGTTTCGATGACAAGCCGTTCCTGATCCTGCAGCGCATCAGGGCCGACCAGTTGCACCATCTCCTGGAGGGAAGCCTCCCGTTGTAAGAGACCCCGGATGGCATCGCGCAACTCCGGGTAGTCCGGACTCACGTTCTCGCGATACCAGCGATCCAGAAGCTGGACATAGAGCGAATAGGAACCGTTCCAGTTGATCGCCGGGAAGTGGCGACGATAGGCCAACGAAGCGTCCAGAAGCCAGAACGCGCCGGCGATTCGGAGCGTCGATTGCGTCACGGGTTCGGACATATCCCCGCCGGCCGGCGACACAGCCCCGACCACCGTGACCGCTCCCCGCTCCCCACCCGAAGCGATGACCAGACCGGAACGCTCATAGAACGCGGCGAGACGAGCAGACAGGTAGGGCGGATAGCCTTCTTCGGCGGGCATCTCTTCGAGCCGTGAGGAAATTTCTCGCAACGCTTCAGCCCAACGGCTCGTGGAATCAGCCATCAGCGCCACGGCGTACCCCTGGTCGCGGAAATACTCGGCTAGGGTCACTCCGACGTAAATGCTCGCTTCACGGGCCGCTACCGGCATGTTAGAGGTGTTGGCGATCAGGACCGTTCGGTGCATCAGCGGCTCCCCCGTTCTTGGATCTTCGAGTTCGGGAAATTCCGTAAGGACGTCGATCATCTCGTTCCCTCTTTCGCCGCAACCGACATAGATGACAATATCGGCGTTCGACCACTTTGCCAGGGATTGTTGCGCCACAGTTTTGCCCGAGCCGAAAGGTCCGGGAATCGCCGCGGTTCCACCCATGGCGATAGGAAAGAGAACGTCCAGGATCCTCATCCCCGTAAGAAAGGGCTCCTTGGGGTCGAGCTTCCTCTGAACGGGACGAGGCCGTCTGACCGGCCAGAGGTGGAACATCCTGAGTTCCCGGCCGTCTTCGAGGAAAACCAGCGGTTCCTCCACGGTGTAAGCCCCAGCCTCCTTTACTCTTATGACCGTGCCGGTCATTTCCGGGGGCACGAGAATCTTATGGATGAACCGAAACTCCTGAACGGTCCCGAGTGTCATGCCGCCCGTAACCGGGTCACCGGCTTTCACCGAGGGTTTCCAGTCCCATGTCTTGTTGCGGTCCAGCGCCACCGCCTCCACGCCCCGGGAAATAAAGTTTCCCGTCTTTTCCCTGATCTTTTCCAGGGGCCGCTGGATGCCGTCAAAGACCGAATTCAGAAGTCCCGGGCCCAGTTCAACGCTCAGCGGCACCTCCGTCGAAACCACGGGCTGACCGACCACCAAACCGGAGGTGTCTTCGTAAACCTGAACAAACGCCCTGTCGGCTTCCAGCCGGATGATTTCGCCCACGAGTCCCTCATCGCCCACCTTGACGATATCGTACATGCGGGCGCCGAGCATCCCCTTGGCGATAACCGCCGGGCCGGTAATCTTCCGGATGGTTCCTCGAATCATCTTCTCTCCTGTCTCGGACAAACCTCACAATGGGGGATATTTCAGAGCTCCCTACAATTTGACTTCGTGCCCTAACGTGGCGATTATCAGCCGCCGCACGTACGCCCTGGCATCCTCGCCTTCGCCAGCACCAGTGATACCGGGGGATGGGACGGTAAGCAGTAGCGGGTGATCCCGGCCCTGCATCTCTTGTTTAACCGCCCGGTAAGGATCCGGCAGAAGCGCCGAGCTTACCGCAATCAGAGCGTAAGCATCTTCCTGAACCATGCGAGCCAGCTTCGTTCGGGCCTCCGCCAAATTCTCTGCAACGGCCACGTCTAAGCCTGCAAGGCGGTATCCTGCGGCTGATTCGGGGTCCGCCAGAACCGCGATCTTCATGAGCAGAAAATCTCCTGTTCCACAGAGGCAGACGGCAGTTTGTAGTAGGCCCGCCTCGCCAAAAGTCGGATGCGAGAAGCCTCCCATTCCATGCGATGGATGTAGTCATTCGCCAGACCGGGTCCCAGGACGTCTTTGGCTCCCTCCCGGGCTTTTGCCAGCAACGTACAGCGAAGACTTTTCTCCAGAGCGGGCAAATCCCGCGCCTCCGCCACCCGCGCAAAATCGGTGTCGCTCAGTTCCCGAAGTGCGTCCACTTCGCCCCCCGTCAGCCGACGAAATAAAGAAAGGCCGACGCGGCGGCCTCCCCGGACGAAGAAACGGTCCGGGGCTTCGACGACACCAATAGCGAAGACTTTGACTCCGGCTGTGAGATTCAATGCGTCGATCTCAAAACGGGTAAAATCCACAAGGAATGGATGGCCGAGTTGTTCGGCCAGACGTAATACCTCCTTATAAAAGACCTGATCTAAAGAAAGCTCCAGGTCGCGCGGTTCGTGACTGACTCTGGACGCCTCACGCAGGACCCTGGCAAGGGGATGGTCGAGAAGCGAGAGCACCTGTGCCAGCGATAGAGCGTCAGAGGCCTCTGCCATGGCCCTGTAAAGCCCTTGCGGAACGGTGCCGCCGCCCAGATGCCCCATAATCTCTTCGGCTGACCATCCTAACGACTTCCCGCGGAGAATGGTTTTAACGTCGGCCAAGTCGGTTCGCAAGAGCATCAGGCGAACAACCTCGCGCGTCTTGCCGGAGGCGATACGAGGCAAATCTCCCACCGTGCGACTCAGGTGAATCATCACGGCGCGGTCGATGCCGCTTACAGACTCCTCGGTAAGGTCGGGCCCATAGGTGCTTTCGCCCAGGACCCTCACCAGTTCAGGGGAGTTTAGACTCAGCGCCTCACGGAAGAAGGCTTCAGGAAGCAGCCGACTCCTCCTCGCTCGGATGCGCGCGTTCAGGTAGCCGAAATCGTCCGGCAAAGCTGTCTCCTCCTTTGCTCCCGTTCAACCCCAGAGTCGCCGCGCCACATCGGATGCCAGCATCTCCCATGCACGGTTAAGCCGCTCTGGGAGGCTGTTTACTACGCTCCGCCGGCCTCCGCGGGCCACAATCCGCACCCCCAAGTGGAGTCTGGGATCAGCCCGCAATTCGAGCCGCCTTTGCGTCGCCCAAGCACCGAGCTTTACTTCATCCTCCGGGTGGAGGATCACCGCCTCCGCTGTTTCAACGGCTTTCATCGCCTCTTCAGCGAGCGCCTCTAAGACCCGGCTATACTCCGGCTTGTCGGCAATTCTCTCCAGAGCATCCATGGCCCTTCTCTTCACCACGGCGATGACTTGGCTCTTTGCCTGGGTGCGGGCAGTGGAAAGAGTAAGTGCATCCATGCTCTCCGCCCGGAGAGTCGCGGCGCGCAGCCTGGCTTCGGCTTTCTTCGTGTAGGCTGCCACTCGGTCGGAAGCTTCCTTCTCGGCCTCCCGGATGAGCGTCTCGGCCCTGGAATCCGCTTCAGCCAGAATTTTATCGATCTCCGCAAGAACCTCCTGCTGGAGGATGTCACCCAGCTTTGACATTACAGCTTTCCAAGAAGAAGGAACGCAATGACCATGCCGAAAATGACCAGAGTCTCTGGAAGCAAAAAGAAGATGAGGGCCGCGCCCAGCGACTCCGGCTTCTCCGCGACACTGCCAATGCCCGCCGGACCGATGCGGGCCTGGGCGATGGCCGTGCCCAATGCACCCAGTCCTACGGCCAAGCCTACGCCGATGGCAATCAGGCCCCTGTTTGAATTACCGCTCCTCTCCCCGGTCTCCTGGCCAAAAGCCGAAGCAACGGATAGAAGCAGAAATACCAGAACAAAAAGAACCTTCCACTTCATCATCTCTCCTCCTTGAGAGCAAGATCCGTGAGCCGTTCCACAACCCTCCTCACGGGTAACTGAAGATCGATTTAAAAGGGCGGTACGGTCTGCCACTGACCATGTAAAAGTCGAACTTGGTGAAAAACTCGATCCAGATGAGACGGACCGGCTGTAGGACGTGGCTCGCTGTCAGCAGGATGATCAGGATCGAGTGAATCACCAGGCCCGTCAAGAGGCCGGCCAGCACTCCGAGCACGAGGCCGGCACCCCCCATCGTACGGTACAGGGAAAAACCTACATCCGTTGCCAGGTTCGCAAGTATGGCTGAGGCCAGCCCAACGGCGTAGATTCGGATGTAACTCAAGATATGGCCGGCCTGCGTCGGCAGTTCAGCAATCATCAGCGGCATCCTGGCACGGATCATTCCAACAAAAAAAAGAACCCCGCCCAGGACCGCCGGAACGAG
>Ga0335070_10001308_pt1 | contig 28759 bp, 26 predicted proteins | sample Lox_Sample_13_FD_206722 | JGI IMG/M metagenome (GOLD analysis project Ga0335070, IMG submission 206722) | Soil microbial communities from Loxahatchee National Wildlife Refuge, Florida, United States - Lox_Sample_1.3 | ecosystem: Environmental > Terrestrial > Soil > Wetlands | place: USA...
CGGAATCCTGCCAAGGCAGCTGAATCGATTCACAATGTCTGAGCTGGGCAAATTGCTGGTGTTCGTCGGCGCCATCGTTATTGCGGTGGGATTGGTCCTGATGCTGTTTGGCCGCACCAACATTCCTCTGGGCCGACTGCCCGGCGATATCGTCTATCGAGGCAAGAACACGACCTTCTATTTTCCGTTGGTGACGTCAATTGTGCTCAGCGTGGTGCTCTCTATCGTGCTGTACATGGTTGGAAAACTTCGTCGGTAAGCGCTCTGAGTATCACGCCCGTATCATCACATCTTTTATAGGTCCAGCCACCATCCAGCTGCGGCTCTTGCGATACACTCCACCCATGGCTTTCGCCGACCAGATGGGGTTCAGCTTCACGGTGCCGGGACGCCGGGTGTGGACTGTGCACGAGCTGGTCGCGGCGATGCGCACCCACATCGAGCGTGAATATGGCGATACATGGGTGGAGGGCGAAATCTCGAACTTCCGCGCCCATGACTCAGGCCATCTCTATTTCACCCTGAAGGACGAAAGCTCACAGCTCAGCGCCGTGATGTTTCGCTCCCAGGCGCGGCTGCTGCGGTTCCGTCCTGAAGACGGCATGCAGGTTGTAGTGCGAGGCCGTATCACCATCTATGAAGATCGCGGTCAGCTGCAGATTTCGGCAGAATACATCGAGCCCAAGGGCGCTGGAGCGCTGCAGATTGCCTTCGAGCAACTGAAAGCCAAGCTGCAAGCTGAAGGCCTGTTCGAGGCGTCGCGAAAGAAGGCGATACCTTCGTTGCCCGGACGCATCGGGATCGTGACCTCACCGCAAGCGGCCGCCCTTCGCGATGTTCTGAACATTTTGCAGCGCAGGCACCACACAGCCAATGTTCTGATCTATCCGGCGCAGGTGCAAGGTGAGACGGCGGCGGTTGAAGTGGCTGCTGGCATCCGCCACTTCAACAAAACGCGCAGCGTGGACGTGATCATCGTTGCGCGCGGTGGCGGCTCTGCGGAAGACCTCGCCGCGTTTAACGACGAATCTCTCGCACGCACGATTGCCGGTTCGAAAATTCCCGTGATCTCGGCCGTCGGGCACGAAACAGACTCCACCATCATTGATTTTGTCGCCGATCTGCGCACCCCTACGCCATCCGCTGCAGCGGAACTGGTGATCCGCTCGCGCCAGGAAGTGGAAGAGCAGATGGAGGGGCTACACCAGCGTTTGGAGAAGGCGGTGCGGTACCACTTGCTCATCGCCCGGCAGAGCTTGACCGAACTAGCCCAGCACGGCGCGTTCGGCCGCATGATGGACTTGGTTCATCGCCGTCAGCAGCGGCTTGACGACTTTGTCCATCGCCTGGCCCATGCCCAGCGGGACATTCTCGATGTGCAACGCCGCCGGTTTGAAGCTCTGTCGGCGGCAGTGCGGCACTACGACGTGCGCCGTATGCTTTCGGGCATTCGCAAAGAACTGGATGCAAGAACCGCTGCCATGACTGCCGCCCTCCGGTCACTCTTGCTGCAGCGGCGATCCCGCTTTGAACAGCTTTGGGGAGAACTGCAGGCGCTCTCCCCGCTCGCCATTCTTGAGCGCGGGTATGCCTTGGTCTTCGATGCCTCGGGGAAACTCCTCAAAGACGCCGCTGCCACCCATTCCGGAGACGAGATTTCCGCGCGGCTTTCGAAGGGGACGATCATCGCCACGGTAAAGGATCGGAAACCGTAAACCTGCTCCCTCCCTTTGCGCTCGGCTGAACAACCAGGCCAGACCTCTTGCGCCTGGAACCCATCGATTACAATGTGATTAGCGGTCCAGACGCTCCCGGTCCAGTCTTTTTGTGAGGCTCGCAAATGATGCAGCGCGCCGTATCATGGCCACATCTGTCGATGACGTCAGTCGTCGACATCCTGCTGGTCGCGATCATCATTTACGAGTTCCTGGCGTTGATCAAGGGGACCCGCGCGGCGTTGATGCTCGTGGGCGTTGGGGTGCTTGCCCTGGCCTTCTACTTCTCCCGCCTGGGCGAGCTGGCGACGCTGAACTGGCTGATCAGCACGCTGTTGCCTTATGCGGTTTTTGCACTGATCGTGGTATTCGCCGGGGAAATCCGCCAGGGACTGACCCGTCTTGGTCGCAAGCTCACGTTTAGCCGCGCTTTGGGCTCGGAAGCGGATGCCTATGACGACATCGTGCTGGCCGCGAACCTGTTTTCGCAAAACCAGACCGGCGCGCTGATCGTGATTGAGCGCGAGGTCGGGTTGCGCACCTACATTGAAAGTGGGGTTCCTCTGGATGCGCACCTCTCCTACGACCTGTTAGCCACGATTTTCCGGCCTAGCGCGCCGCTCCACGACGGTGCAGTCATCGTCCAGAAAGACCGGATAACCGCAGCGGCGTGCTTCCTTCCCCTTTCGATGAATCCGGTGCTTTCTACGCAACTCGGCACCCGGCACCGCGCCGGTATTGGCATCACCGAGGAAACCGACGCTATTGCGGTCATCGTTTCGGAAGAAAGCGGAGCCATCAGCCTGGCAGTCGGCGGGAAGATCGAACGCGATCTCACCGCTGACCAACTTCGCGAGCGCCTGGGCGAACTTCTGGGCCGTTACCTGCCGTCCTCGGCCTTGCCGACTCCCATCGCCAATGGCCGTGAACCGCTGAGGGCGCCTGTCGAGGACTCCTCCTTGCCCCGGGTTGCGGATTCCCGCTTAGAAGCGGGCGGAGACCGCTGATGGACTTCCTGCGCAAACACGTCTTTCACAACCTCGGCCTCAAGTTGCTCGCGCTAGCCCTCGCCGTAGGGTTGTGGCTCGCGGTTTCTCGCGACCCGCCGGCCGAAGTTGCGCTGGATGTCCCCATTGAGTTCTACAACATCCCAAACAATCTGGAGATTGTGGCCGAGCATATTCCTCAGGCCCAGATTCGAGTGCGCGGTCCGGCGCGCGTAATCCGGCGGCTGCAGTCGTCGGATGTGCACACGGAGATTGATTTGGCCGGCGCCAAGCCTGGGGAGCGCACCTTCGACCTCACCGCACGGCAGGTGCGGCAGCTGCACGACCTTGAAGTCGTGCAGGTGATTCCAGGCCAGATCCACCTCGCGTTCGATACCCGCCTGACGCGCCAGGTGGAAGTGCAGCCGCGGGTGACCGGCAGCTTCGCCTCCGGCTATGGAATCAACCAGATCGTAGTGAGCCCCAGCGTCGTGACCATCATCGGCCCGCGGAAACGGGTGGAGGCGATAGAAGCGGCAATCACCGACCCTGTCGACGTCAGCGGCAACATGAGCCGCGCTACTTTTGTCACCCACGCCTACGTGTCCGATCCCTTGGTCCAGGTTGTAGACCCGGGACCGGTTCGGGTTACGGTTATTATGGGGAAGGATGCGGCGGCGCCAACCGGCAAGCCTTGATCCGGCAGATCTGCATGACATCTCAAACTCGGCAGCTCTTCGGTACGGATGGGATTCGAGGTGTAGCGGGCGAATTCCCTTTGACCCTGGAAAGCACGTTCCTGATTGGCCGGGCCCTCGGCCATGACCTGATAAAGACCAGTCCGCTCGCCCGGGTGGTGATTGGTCAAGATACCCGGCAATCGAGCGTTTGGATCGCCGACCGCATAAGTTGTGGCCTGGCCTCTTGTGGCGCGGAAGTGCACAGCGCCGGCGTGATTACGACGCCAGGTGTTGCCTATCTCGCACGCTCACGGCAGTATGCTGCGGGCGTGGTAATCTCCGCGTCTCACAATCCGTGGACGGACAACGGCATCAAAGTTTTTTCCAGCGATGGCTACAAGCTGCCAGACTCTCGCGAACTGGCAATCGAACAGGAAATCTTCGGTCTCTTGCAGAATCCGCAGGCCTACCCCGAGCCGGCCACGAAGCCTGCGCCTTCGTTGCCTGGGGAAGCAGACCTGCGGCGGGCGTACACGCGGTGGTTGGGCAGCAATGTGCAAGGTGGGCTGCGCCTGAGGGTGCTGGTGGATTGCGCCAACGGCGCAGCGACAGCGGAGGCGCCGGAGTTGTTCCGGGCTGTGGGAGTAAGAGCCGCATTCCTTAGCGCCTCGCCGGATGGCCGAAACATCAACGAAGGCTGCGGTGCCTTACATCCCGAGGCGGTGGCTCGTGAAGTTGCGGAGCGTGGAGGATTCGATCTCGGCATTACCTTCGACGGCGACGCTGACCGGGCCGTGTTCTGCGACGCCAAAGGCAACGTCGTCAACGGTGATGCGGTTCTTTTGCTGGCCGCGCGCGATATGAAGGCGCGGGGTGTTCTCGCCGCATCGACCGTCGTGGCTACTACCATGTCAAACATGGGACTGGAAATCGCCTTGCGCAACTCCGGGATTCGCATGCTTCGCGCCAACGTCGGCGACAAATATGTGCTGGAAGAGATGCTGAAGGGTGGCGCGACCTTGGGCGGTGAGCAATCCGGCCACATCATCTTTCGTGACGGCGACGCCACTACGGGCGATGGCCTGCTGACGGCGTTGCGCGTGATGGAAGTAATGTCCAGGTGTGGCAAACCGCTGGAGGAGTTGGTCGGCGATCTCAAGGTTTTTCCCCAGACCATTAAGAATGTACGCGTACGGGAAAAAGTTCCGTTCACCCAGGTGCCTGAGATTCAACAAGCCATACAAGCCGCGGAACGCGCTCTGGATGGAAACGGCCGCGTAGTCGTGCGCTACTCGGGGACGGAAGCCCTGGCGCGCGTGATGGTGGAGGCCGAGTCCGAGGCAAAGATGCGCACTCTTGCCGACAGTATTGCGGGTGCGATAAGGCAGGCGCTGGGAGCCTAGCGGGAGGGCAGTTTTCGGTCCCACTGTCTCGCAAAACGCGACTCGGCGATTCTTGTGATTCACATTTCCGCGAGCGACCACGTTTTCACCCTAACCGGCGCTGGCGTCAGCGCCGAGAGTGGTATTCCGACCTTCAGAGGCGTGGGCGGGCTCTGGCGCAACTATCGCATCGAAGAAGTGGCATCTCCCTATGCCTGGCAGCGTGATCCGCGTATGGTCTGGGAGTTTTATTCCATGCGGCGGCGCGTTGCGGCGCAAGCCAAGCCCAATCCTGCGCACTTCGCCTTGACCGAACTGGAAGAGAAGCTCGGTGAACGGCTGTTTCTTTGCACCCAGAACGTGGACAATCTGCACGAGCAGGCAGGTGCGCAGCGCGTTATCCACATGCACGGCGAGCTTTTCAAGAGCCGCTGCGACACATGCTCTCGCCCCCCTTTTGCGGACAGCAACACCTACGAGCCTCCCGGCGAACTTCCTCGTTGCGGCTGCGGTGGACGAATTCGTCCCCACATTTGCTGGTTCGGCGAAATGCCGTTTGAGATGGGTCGCATCTACGATGCGCTTGAGCACTGCACTGTGTTCGTGGCCATAGGCACGTCGGGCGTGGTAGAACCAGCCGCGAGTTTTGCCGCTCACTGCCGCCACCGTGCCCGAACTGTTTACGTTGGACCCGAAGAGCCCGCGAACAGTCCCGCATTCGATGAGCGATACTTAGGCACAGCGGCAAAGCTGTTGCCGAGCTTGTTTGCCCTTGCCGGATAAGCGGTACCATAAACGGCGCTTCCCATGAGCACCCTTCCAGGACGACTGCCATTCATTGCTTTGGGGGTGATCTGCGCGCTGTTTCTCATCTTTGTACTGGCTGGCAAAGACCTGCTTTCGTTCATCGCGTATGCCGCCACGACATGGAATCTTCTCCTGTTTGTAATAACAGTCGGGGTATTGTTGTGGTTCGTGTATTCGATCTATATGCGGCGTGTGCTGCGGGCCAGGAGAATCGCGGCGGCGCGCATGAGGCGCCTGATGGAGGAAGCACGCGACAGGGAACCTCCCCATAACTCCCGCTAAGCCGAAGGGGCTTCACCTTACTCCAGATCCCGCCAGTTTGCCCCCACGCCAATCTCAACCAGCAGCGGAACCGATAGGGGATGAACCTGCTCCATGTGTTCCTTCACCAAGGCTCGCATGATGTCGATCTCGGACTTTGGCACTTCGAACACTAGTTCATCGTGCACCTGCAGGGTCATTCTCGATTTCAGACGGCGCTCTTGCAGGATCTGGTCGATGCGAATCATGGCAATCTTGATCAGGTCAGCCGCGGTGCCCTGCAGTGGCGTGTTGACCGCGGTGCGCTCGGCGAATCCGCGCAGGTTGGCATTCTTGCTGTTGATATCGGGAATCGGGCGCACGCGTCCGAACAGAGTTCGCACCTTCTGCTCGCGCCGCGCTTCCTCCAAGGTGTTGTCAATGAACGCTCGCACGCCTTTGTATTTCTCAAAGTAGGCGTTGATGAATTGCTTGGCTTCGCCCGGCTCGATTCCCAGGTTCTGCGAGAGTCCGAATGCCGAAAGGCCGTACACGATGCCGAAGTTCACGACCTTGGCCTGGCGGCGATGGTCGGGTGTGACCATGAGCGGAGGAACGCCGAAGACCTGCGACGCAGTCAGTGTGTGAATGTCGTCGCCTCGGCGGTAGGCCTCCACCAGAAGTGGATCTTGCGAGAAATGTGCCAGCAGGCGCAGTTCGATCTGCGAGTAGTCCGCAGCCAGGAGCACGTGCCCCGGTTCGGCAGTGAAGGCTGCGCGGATTTCGCGGCCCAATTCGGTGCGAATCGGAATGTTTTGCAGGTTGGGGTTCGCCGAGGATAAACGGCCCGTCGCTGTGCCCGTCTGGCCGAAGGTCGTGTGCAGCCTGCCGCTGACAGGATTCAACAGCGCCGGAAGGGCATCGACGTACGTAGACTTCAACTTCGATAGCTGGCGGTATTCCAGCACCAGACGCGGGACGTCGTGAGTTGTCGCCAGTCCTTCCAGAACGTCGACTGCGGTCGAAATCGTCTTGCCCTTTCCGTGCTTGACCGGCTTGGGCAGATTCAGCCGGTTGAAGAGCACGTCGCCCAGTTGCTTGGGTGAATTGATGTTGAATTCGCAACCGGCACGTTCGTAGATCTCCCTGGCCTTAGCGTCGACCTCCCGCTCCAGTCGCAACGACATCTCTGCCAGGGCTTTGCGATCGATCTTGACCCCCGCCTCTTCCATCCGAGCCAGCACTGGCACCAGTGGCAGGTCAATCTCGTCGTACAGCTTCAGCAGACCGGCTTCTTCGACTTTCTTCCGTAGGGCGACGGCCAGGCGGCCTGTCATGTCTGCCGCTTCGGGCAAGCTGCCGCCCAGTTTGAGGTTGAACCGGCGCAGAGCAACATCCGTCAACTGATGCGAGGAATAAGTAGGGTCGCACAAGTAGGAGTACAGCATGGGATCGTGTTCTACGCAGCGCAGTTCCACCTCCTGTGGCTGCAAGGCATGAATTGCAGATTTGTAGTCGTGAATGGCCTTAGGTAGATTGCTGTCACCGAGTGCGGCAACCAGCCGGGAACGAGCATCCGCAGCATCGAGTGGAATGGTGACCGCTGTCCCTGCTGAAGCCGAAATAGCTAATGCTCGAGGCGCCTGCTCCGGGGACGGCGCGGTCTGCAGCGGCAGCAGGCCTTCTTCGGGCTCTTCATCCTCCTGCTCAGGTTCGGGATTCGCTGCCTCCGTTTCCACGGCCAGCGCCACCGCGCCACCCAACGGAACGGCTTTCAATACAGCTTCTACATCGGCCGCCGATTTTGCCTCGGTATAATGGGCCTCGGTCACCTCCACGACGGGCAGCAGGTCTTTCAGCAGGGAAGTGAATTCCAGTTCGGTGAACAATTCGCGCAGCGTTTCTACAGCCGGCGTGGCGGCCCGCATGGATGCGACATCCAGCGCAACCGGGACATCGCAGTCGATGGTCGCCATCTTCTTGCTGAACAGCACGATATCGCGATTCTGTTGCAGTGATTCTCGGTAGGTCTTCTTCTCAACTTCGTCGGCCCGATCCAGCGCCTGCTCCACCGTGCCAAAACGCTTGATCAAGTCCACCGAGCCCTTGTCGCCGATGCCTGGCGCGCCGGGAATATTGTCGATGGTATCTCCGCGCAGAGCCATCACGTCGACCACACGCTCGGGAGGAACGCCGAGAATCTCCTCCACTTTTTTTGCGTCGCAGATGAGATTGTCCTTGGGCGGATTGAGAATCAGCACGCGGTCGTTGACCAACTGCATCATGTCCTTGTCGCTGGAGACGACATACACTAGATACGCACTCGCTGCAGCCTTCTTCGCCAGCGTGCCGATCACATCGTCGGCTTCATAGCCCTCGTGTTCCAGAATCGGAATACGATATGCCTCAAGCGCTCTGCGGATATAAGGCAGTTGCTGCGCTAATTCGCCGGGCATCTCTGCCCGGTTGGCTTTGTAGCCGCGGTACTCGACTTCCTGGAACGTCTGAGTCTTGAGGTCAAACTTGCGCACGCTGGTGATGGCTTCCGCCTGCTGGTCGCGGAAGGTTGGCGCCGCGACGTCGAACACTGCTGCCAGATATTCCGGCGAGAAGTCGTCGCGCAACTTGCGCAACATGTTGACGAAAACGTAAGTCGCTGCCGTCGGAATGCCCGTCTTCGTGGACATGCCGCGCTGTCGCGCCATGGCGTGGTAGGCGCGAAAGATGAAGGACATGGCATCGATCAGGAAGATGCGGCCTTTTCCGCCGTTGGCCCCCCTTACGCTGGGAGCCAAGGTGGGACGAGGCTCAGGCGGAGCGGCGGATTCCGCCGCTGTGCGCGACGATTTGCTTCTGGGAGACAACAGGCAAGTTTAGCAGCAGCACTTGGCCGTCTGCAGCGTGCGGCCGAGCAAACTACTCGACAAACATGCAGTCGCCGTAAGAGTAGAACCTGTACTTCTGTTGCACCGCATGCCGGTAGGCCTCGAGCACGTGATCCCGGCCTGCAAAAGCGCACACCAGCATCAACAACGTGGATTGCGGCAAGTGGAAATTGGTTAGCAGCGCACCTACGACTCGGAAATTGAATCCTGGATAGATGAATATGTCCGCTTCGCCTGACCCCGCTTGTATTCCTCCCGGCTGTTGCGACGAATACTCCAAGGTGCGAACTGTAGTCGTCCCCACGGCCACTACGCGCCGTCCCTCGGCCAGCGCGCGATTGACCGCCGTCGCGGCTTGGGGCGAGATGCAGTACGCCTCGCGATGGAGCCGGTGGTCTTCCACCCGATCCACGCGCACCGGCTGAAATGTCCCCAGACCGACATGCAAGGTGATTTCGGCGATCTCGACTCCCCGTTCCCTCATGCGGGCGAGGATCTGCGGCGTGAAGTGCAGGCCTGCGGTTGGCGCCGCTACGGAGCCGCGTTCTCGTGCGTAGACGGTCTGATACCGCTGGCGGTCGTCAAGCCGATCCGGGCGGCTGATGTAAGGCGGCAGGGGAACGTGACCCAACCGCTCGACTAAGGCGAAGAAATCCGCCACAGGATGAAAGCGAACCACCCGCTCCCCGAAGGTTCCTCGAGCGACCACCTCAGCTTGCAGCTCGTCGCTCTGACCGAAGAATAGGTGCTCACCCATCCCAATTTTGCGGCCGGGCCTGACCAGGCACTCCCAGTCATTGGGATCGCGTGAAATCTGGCGAGTTAGGAGCACTTCCACCCGGCCCTTCAGAAAGTCCCGGGCAGCAGGATTCCGCGCACTCACGGGCTGGGCCTTTGCACCGGCTCGTCTTCCGTAAAGGCGGGCAGGAAAGACGCGAGTGTTGTTCATCACCACCAAATCGCCGGACCGTAGCAGGTCGGGCCACTCGCGGAACCATGTGTCCCGCAGATTTCCCGCGCTTCGTTGCAGGTGGAGCAAGCGAGAGCCCGCCCGATCCGCCAGCGGTTCCTGCGCTATCAGCTCTTGGGGAAGGTGATAATTGAAGTCGGCAACCAGCACGCGTCCCGATTATAGGATTGCCTGCTTCGTGCCGTGAAATTCATGGGAAATTAAGGGGTTATGGGGGTTGTCTGAGCAAAGACCGTGCGATACCATACACCCACTGGCCGCTCCCCGTTCTGTGATGCTCAGCGAACGTCAATACCGGAGCCAGATTGTCGAGTTAGGCGCAATGCTGCACCGGCGTGGCTACGTTGCGGCCATGGATGGCAACCTGTCCGTGCGGCTGAACGAGGAGCGCATTCTGGCCACTCCCACAGCGATGTGCAAGGCCAACATGCGACCTTCGGATCTGGTGGTGGTGGATCGCGAAGGCCGCCGTCTTTCGGGAAAGCGGGATGTTTCCAGCGAGATTGGGATGCATCTGCTGATCTACCGGCTCCGCCCGGACATCAACGGAATCGTGCATGCCCATCCGCCCACCGCTACCGGCTTTGCGGCCGCCGGGATGGCCCTGGATCGCCCGCTGGTGTGCGAAGTTGTGATCGGCCTGGGCTCGATCCCACTGGCCCATTACGGAACCCCGGGCACGCCTGAGCTTGCAGGTGCGCTTGAGCCGTTGATCCCGAACTACGACGCCATCTTGATGTCCAATCATGGCGTGGTCGCGTATGCCAGCGACCTGGAACACGCTTACATGAAGATGGAGACCGTCGAGCACTTCGCCCAGGTCGCGCTTGTGGCTCATTTGCTCGGGCGCCAACAACCGCTTAATTCCGAGGAGCTGGAGAAACTGATTGTCGCCCGCAGCAAATACCAGGGATCGAGGTCCGTCACTGCCATGCCGCTGGGGCTTGCCGGCTGCGAGTCTGGCAACCACGGGAACCGCCGCCAGTCGGAAGGGGAACTAGTCTCCGCTGGTCAAAAAACGCGGCGAAGCCCCCGCGAACGGTAGTTACGCTCTACTCGCCGCCGATTCTGAAACGCACCCCCGCCCGGAAATTGGCTCCCAGCGCCGGATATCCCACGACCTCCTCGTAATACTTATTCAAAACGTTTTCGACGTTTGCGTAGGCCGTAATGCGGGAGTTGATGGCGCACCAGCCGCCGAGGTCAATTCGCGCGTATCCAGCGGCATGGTCAATCCCGTAGCCAAGGAAGTCAGAATCAAGACGCCTGCCGACGAAGCTCCCAGCCACATTCCCACCCCAGCGATTGCCGAGATAGGTCAGCAGAAAAGTCCCTGAGTGTTTTGGGCGCCGCAGCAGCGGTTGTCCCGGTTCCAGCAGGGGATCAAAGGCAAACGGCTGCTTCAGGATTTGGGTTGAAGTAAAGGTGTACGCGGCGTCCACCGACAATCGCGTCAAAGGACGCCCATGGACTTCCACCTCTGCCCCATGCGCCAGCGCTTCGTTCACATTGACGTACTGTCCCGTACAGATGGGGTTACAGCCCAAAAAGTTGAAGTCGATCTTGTTGCGGAAAAGATTGTTGAAGTAAGTCGCCGACAGGGAATAGCTGCTGCCGAACTTCTGGATTAGTCCGGCCTCAAAAGCGCGAGCCTCTTCCGGTTTGAGGGAGGGATTGGGGACGACGGGGAAACCGCCGCCGTTGCCGAAGGACTCGGAAAAGCTAGGCTCCTTGATGCCGGTGGCATAAGAAAACCGCAGGCGCGTGCCCGAGAAAATCTGTCCTCCCCGCAAAGCCAGCGCACTCACCGCAACTCTCGGGACGCCTTTACTGCCGAAGCTCTCATTGTGCACGAAGCGCCCTCCAGCCACGACAGACAAGCGGCCTAGAGTAAGCGCTTCCTGCCCAAAGGAGGCGTGATTGCGGCGCACACCGTGGCTGAGAGCATCCGGCAGGCTTCCCACGGTTCCGTTCTCGTCCTCGAATTCATAACCTAGCGTGGTACGGGCCCAGCTGCGTTGCTGATAGTCCGCTTGGTAATCCAAGCCGGCACGATTGATGTTGGTAATGGAATGGAATGGGCTGTCGATGTCATCACCGAAAGCATCCACCCGCCGGGGATCGTCTACCGTGTTCACGTTGGTGCGCCGGTGACTGTACTCGAAGCCGACCAGCCGTTGTTGCCACCGTGAGGGACCGGCGATGGTGATTTCTGCGCTACCCAACAAGTTGTTCTGCCGTGCCCACTGGTCGGAGTCGGGAGGGATCAGTGGCTGCCCGTTAAACTTCCATTCGTTGGAAACCCCGGTAAACGCATTAGAGTGACGCACCCGCAGCCGAATGCCGGCTCGCTCATTCAGTGCCGCCCCGAGGTTAGCCCCTCGCAGGGAGTTGGAGTAGGCATTGTTGACTCCCTGACCATCGGTTGCGAACTGATCGCCGAAAATGTTGTAGTCGAAACGGCCCTGCGCACCCGCTAGCGACGCATAACCGTGGGCAGTTCCGAACGTGCCGCCATCCGCACCGAAATGCAGTTCTGGGCGAGGTGTGCTCCCGGTGCGGGTCCAGATCTGCACCACACTGCTCACCGCATCCGAGCCGTACAAGGTGCTCTGCGCCCCGCGTACGAATTCCATGCGATCTGTCTCGGCCAGAGGGACAACACCGAAATCGAACGTGCCGCCCGGCTCGGTGATGGGCACGTCATCGACAATTACTTTGTTGTACCGAGAATCTCCACCACGCACGAACAACGAAGCCAATCCGCCGCGCTGTCCCGTCGTGCTCACGACGGCTCCAGGCAGGTATCGCAGTGCGTCATTTGCTGCGACGGAATTCATGAGAGTGATCTGCTCGCCACGGAGAACATCAACATCCGAGCCCGACGCTTCACCGGGGACTGGGCTGCGAGTCGCAGTGACCGCAACAGTCTCCAGGGCTTGAGCAAGGTGAAGTTTGATCGTGAAGATCTCTTCCTGGGCGGACGAGACCTTCACTGTCTGCGCCGCAAATCCCGGTGCGAGGACCTGGACTCGACATCCACCGGCCTCGACGTCGTGGAAAACGGCCGTGCCCTCAGCCGAAGTGATTTCAATGGCAATGGGAACATTGCTGTTTCCACCCAGCAACTCGACTTGTGCGCCGCTAACGGCTGCATCTTGGGGATCAATGACTTTAATCTTGAGATCGCTGGCGTAGGCTGCCGCCACCAGCACTATTAGAGAAGCGGAAATGGTAGAGAATCGCACACATGCCTCCTTTGCACGCGAAAGAGGTTGATGTTCGCAGTTCGCGCCGGTCTCCTGGCTTCGCGAGTAAGAACTCGAAGAGTTCAACTTCTGCCGCCGGTCTTCCCAGGTTTCCCCAGTGACCGGCTGCTGTGTCCTCGCTTACAGTTGCGCGGCAGCGCGGGATTTTCACCCGCTTTCCAACCCTCGCCACGTCGGCAAGGGCGCGCGAACCAAAGAGTTGTGAAAGAACAAAACTGAATGGGAAGAAGAATTTACTCGCGGGCAGCTGTGAAAGTCAATGAATGTGTGGGGATCGGTAGTGTCCTAAGAGTGGAGCCGAATGAGGCAATCGCGAAGCCTATTTGTGACGTGATCAACGCACTCTTAGGACACTACCTGGGGATCATGTTGGGACCGGCGCTATCTTCGCACTACGGGGAACCCGGGACTGCCAACCCGACCGACGTTGACTTCCGCGAAATCGCGCACGCGTTCGAGCGCCGCCTGCAATTCGCTGTGAAATCGCTCCCGCTGTTTCTCGTCGGCGTGGTCTGCGACCACAATGTTGCGGCTCACGCGCAACAACGCACGCGAGAATGGTTTCGGAATCATGCAGTGATCCCACGTATTCAAGATCCAAGGTTTATCGAGCGCAATGTGAAATGCCACCATGGGAGCCCCCGTGGCGCGTGCTAGCACCACGGGGCCCGGTTTGGCTACGTAACGTGGCCCACGCGGGCCATCAATGGTGAAAGCAACGGTCCAGCCCGCATCGATTTCGCGCCGCATTCCGAGCAGAGCCCGCACCGCACCGTGACTGCTCGATCCGCGCACTTTCACGAACCCAAACTTCCGGATGATCCGTCCCGTCCATTCCCCATCGAAACTATCGCTCGACAACACGCGAATCTGCAGGTCACGCCAAATGTAGATTGCCGGGAAGATGCAGTTGTGCCAGAACGACAGAACCATCGGCCGCGTCTCCAGGCTGGCTGGTCCACCGTCTTCGAATGAGACGGCAAAACGGAGTGTCGGACCGATCAAGCGAATCACTAGTACGCCAGTCCAGGTGATGAGCCACAACAAGATTCGTTCGCGCAACGTGAACTTCGGAGGAGACGGCGGAGACTCGCGCGAAACCATGGGCGTAGGGGCTGCAGTCACGCCGCTATTCTATCGTCCGGCTGCTGGCTCCGAATCGCCGTCTTCGATTCGTGGGCTAGAGCGTGTGCAGGTAAGCCAGCAGGTCCTGCACCTGTTGTTGACTCATCACCTGGCCGAAGCCCGGCATGGTGTTTCGGCCGTACACAATGATTCCGCCGACACGCTCGTCATTGGCGGGCAGGCCGCTCTGCGACAAGTATTGCGCTTTGAACAGTCCCTTCATGCTTCTGCCCTTCTTGCTGCGCGAGGAATAGGGTTCGTGACAGCGGTCGCAATAGTTGTCGTAGAGCCTTCGTCCGGAAGATTGCTGCGCATTTAGCCCGAGTTCCACGTCGCTTTTGCGGCGTTCTACCTCGCAACCTGACAACAAGAGGAAAATTGCGGCGGCGATCCAGGTCCCAACCAGGAGTGTTCTTGAGTTGTCGATAATTGCGTGCCGATTGCCGAGAAAAGTAAGTAGTTCCATCGTCTCTCCGAACGGTACGTCGACAGCCCCATTCCGCGCGGGTCAGACGTACAATATCAGAGCAAGGCCATGCCTGCCGTTACCAAACGCGTGTATGCGCCGCCGGCGCTCAGCGATGGCACTCGCGTGCTGGTGGATCGCCTGTGGCCTCGTGGTCTGACCAAAGCTGCAGCTGCGATAGAGGCGTGGTTGCGTGACCTGGCGCCCTCAACCGAGCTGCGCCAGTGGTACCACACACATCCCGAGGCTTGGACAACTTTTCGGAAGCGTTATCTCAAGGAACTTTCCGAACCTGAAGCCGCCGACGCCTTGAGCAAACTCTACCGTCTTGCGGGCAAAAGGAAGAAGCTCACCCTGCTATACGCGTCGACCAACGAACGCTACAACAATGCCGCGGTTTTGAGGGACCTCTTGAACGGGATGCGCAAGCCACCCACTGGTACTGGGCCAGACGCCGTGCGAGCCATGAGGGAACGTGTGGCCAAGCGGATGCCGCGGTAGGCCCCGCCGGGATAATGGCCCTATTTCTTCTTGGCCGGACCGTCGCTAACCAGCTCCTGCACAATGCTGTCGATAGCGTCGGTGATTTGTTTGCCGGGAAGGTTGAGATTGTTCACCAGGATGGAGTAGGCAATAACGTCTCCACGATCCGTGGTCGCATAGCCGGCCAGCGTCTTGACACCGCCGAGCGATCCGGTCTTGCCGCTGACCCGTCCCTGAGCGCTGAAGCCTTTGAAGCGTTCCGCCAGAGAACCGTCTATGCCGGCCACCGGCAATGTGTCACGGAAACTCTTGCCCCAGGGTTGGTCCTGTGCGTAGCGAAGCAGCTGGACCACGGCATGAGGCGTCACCAGGTTCTGGCGCGAGAGTCCCGAGCCGTCGTAAAAGGCGTACTGGTCACTGGGAATGCCCGCCTTGTTGAGGAACCCTCGCAGCACTTCCAGGCCGCCTTCGACGGTCCCCGCCGTGCCTTTCTCCCGGCCCAGCAACCGCAACAGGATTTCAGCGTGCAGGTTCTGGCTCACTTTGTTGATGACCCGGACGTCTTCCATCAGCGGCTTGGACTCGTAACTTGCAAGCACGAGCGGGTGCCCGGCAACTTCATGCCCTGGCTCTTCGCCTCCGTGAGCGGTGGCGGTGGCCGTGACGGTGAAGGTTGAGAGACTGGCCAGTTCTGTGTGTCGCGTGCGCTGTTTGCCGTACACCGCAATGCCGCGGGCTTCCAGAAGCCCGCGGAACAAAACTGCCGCGAATTCGGCAGGATCCTCAATAGCCAACGCCTCATTGGCGCCGGCATCGTCCAGCGGTATGGTGCCCCAGAGCGTAAGTTCGATCGAGCCGGGTTCGCGGTTGACGAAAACCCTGCGGCTCGTCCCCACCGGTGTGGTGATAATGCGGTTGTCGATGCGGTAGTAGTCGGCAAAGGGAGTGGTATTGACGAAAGCCCGCTCGCCGGCGCGGTCTGCCGGCAGAATGCTGACGAAGATTACATTGTCGTTGATTGTAAGCGCGGAAACCGGCGCGCCTTCTCCCCACAGCAGATCATCCTGGCTCCAACCTTCGCCGTAGCGCTCGAAAGCGAAATAGGAGTCATCCGCGACAATGTCCCCGTCCACGTACTTCACGCCCTTTTGCACCAGAGTGTCTGCCAGCTGCTCCAGCACCTGAATGGGATGGTCGTTGCGCTGGGTGTGCAGCGCGTAAGGCAGTTCACGGCCCGACAAATTGGGATCGCCCCGGCCGACCAGAACCAGATCGCCGGTCAGGCGGCCATGCTTGTCCAGAATCCCGTTTGTTTCAACCGTGGTGCGAAAGGTGTGGTCGGGCCCGATGAGCGCCAGAGCCGCGGCTGTAGTGAACAGCTTCGTATTGGAGGCCGGGGTGAGCAGCTTGTCGCCGTTCCAGGAATAGATGGTCTTGCCGCTGTTGAGCGAAACTGCCTCAATGCCCCAGTAGCCGCGGGCTAAATCAGGCTGGGAGAGAATTGCATCGATACGTTTGGACAGGGGCTTGTGTGAAGCAGCTTGTAGTTGTACTGCTGCCAACAGCCAAACGATAAGCAACAACCGTAGCGACCGATGCATATCTATGTGGATTCTAACATTCACCCCCGTCGTTGCCCGTCAGCACGGAAATGGGCATGCCCATTTGAGAACCACCTGATCCTTTGGGTGATTTAGAATCGCTGGTGATGCGTCCGGTTTTTGAATGGCACACAGCCTCCCGCGTTCTACAACTGGGGAAGCGCACGCTGATTGCGGGCGTAGTGAACGTCACGCCTGACTCATTTTCTGATGGGGGGGCGTACCTTGACCGTAGCAAGGCGGTCGAGCTCGCACTGCAACTCCTCCAGGAAGGCGCCGACATCATCGACGTCGGCGGTGAGTCCACACGCCCGGGCGTCAAAGTGGGCGTTCCCAGCGCCAAGGTTCCCGGAAAGGCCACATCCGACAAACCCACCGTTGATGAAAAGGAAGAGTTAGAGCGGGTCATTCCCGTGATCCGGGCCCTCAAAGAAACAAAACCGAACGTGCTGATTTCGGTCGACACTTACAAAGGAAGTGTGGCTCGCGCCGCCGTGGAAGCAGGAGCCGAGATCGTGAATGACGTTAGCGGATTCCGTTGGGACCCGAAGATGAAAAAGACCCTTGCCGAGCTAAAGTGCGGCGTCATTCTTGTGCACATGCGCGGCCGTCCTGACGAGTGGCGTTCACTTCCTCCGGCCGGGGACATCGTCACCTTGGTGAAACGTGAGCTTCGGGATTGGGTAGATGCCGCCATGATGGCCGGAATCAAGCGTGAACACATTGCGCTCGATCCTGGTTTCGGTTTCGGCAAGAATTTTGAGGAGAATTACCCGCTGCTGAAGCGCTTTGACGAATTCCACCAACTGCGATATCCGTTCGTGGTTGGTGTCTCGCGGAAGTCATTCATCGGACGTGCCATAGCGCGCAACGGGAAGGATGCACCGGTTGCAGACCGGCTCTACGGGACGTTAGCCACGGAGACGGTCGCCATCACCAAGGGCGCGCACATCATCCGGACCCATGACGTGCGAGCCTGCGCCGATGCCGTGCGAATCGCCGACGTGGTGAGCTAACTCACGGCGTCAGTTTCCCAGTCACCAAGTAGTTCTGCGGTGGAATGCCGAAAGCGTCGGCCACGCGGTTGAAGAAAGCAAACAAGGCCGCAATGTAGACCGCTTCTGAGATCTGATCCTCAGCCCATCCTGCATCGCGCAGCTTTTGCACATCCTCAAAAGTCGAACTTGCTGCCGACTTAGTGATGAGCTCCACGTAATCCAGCAAGACGCGCTCGGCCAGGGTCAGGCTGGCTTGGTCGAGCTTGCCCTCCAGAATCGCCGCTACGCATTCATCAGTTGCTCCCTGAACCCGCAGGAAGTAGGCGTGGCTGTCCAGTCAATACGGACAACGGTTCAGAAAGGAGACGTAGCTGGCGATCATCTCTTTGTGCCGGCGGGAGAGATGGCCCTGGGAAAAGTGGACAGTGTTGGAAAACTCGACCACCTGGCGCAGAAAATCGGGCCGTGCCCCAAAACACTTGATGATGCCTGGAACCTTCTGCCGGCCCGATCCAGCCCGCCAGAAATCGTAGGCCGCGGCCACGTCGCCTGTAGCGTCTTCGTCCTGATAAACGCGAATCTTGGTGCGGTGCGGCTCTGGTGGATTAGCCGGGTTAAGAGGATTCGTCGGGTTCTTGCTTGGGTCGTCAGCCATTCATAGCCCCTTGCGACACCGATTGACCGGCTTGAACGTCGGGCAAATTGCGCCGGAATAATAGATACACAGGCAAACCAGCTAATACTACTGTACTGCCCAGGAGCGCTTCGCGCGGGCTGTGGGCAGCGACTAGCACGAGCAAAAGTGCCACTAGCAGAAGAAACGCGAGCGGGGTGAACGGATATCCCGGCGTCAGGATGACATTTCGGTCACCTAAAGCGCGACGGCGAAGGAAGAACACCGCCGACACGGCCAGCGCCAGAAACACCACAGCGACAAAGACGAAATACGCAATGATCTGCTGAAACGTGCCCATCAGCACGAGCAAAGATGCCGTGACTCCCTGAATGATCACAGCTCGCGCCGGAGTGCCAAAGCGGGGATGGATGCGTGCGAAGGCGGGCAAGAAAAGACCGTCCTCGGCCATCGCGAAGTAAACCCTGGGTGCGGAAATAACGAGCGCAGCCAGGCTGCCCAACATACAGACGATCACGATGAGGGCGAAGGCTGTACCGCCCGCTGCTCCAAACAGTACATCGCCGACCTGAGCGACGAAGGCTTCATCCGAAGTTACCTTTTCTAGTGGCACCAGGTACCAGAAGGCTGCGCTTACCAGAACGTAGATCGCTGTTACCGCCAACACTCCCAGCACTAAGGCTCGGGGCAGAGTACGGGCCGGCTCCCGTACCTCTCCGGCGAGCTTGCTGACGTCCCACCATCCACCGAAAGAGTAGAACGCGGCCACTAAACCGGCGCCTAGCGCCGGGATGAGGGGAAGGGAGCCTGTCCGCTGTGCCACGAAGGGAATGAAGTTTGACCAGGCTCCCAGGCGGAAGACGAATGCCCACAGAGTCAGCAGAGTCAACACGCCGAGCTTCAGCCATGTCATCCAACGCAGAACACCAGCGCTGACCTTAACGCTGAAGATATTCGACAGACAGAAAACCCAGATGAGGCCTATCCCGACAATTTTGGTGACCTGCGCCGGCCAGTGAAGAATGTAAGCCGCATAAAGGGCGATACCTACAGCGAGGGAAGCCGTCACGCCGGGGTCAAGCACGAGCATGCACATCCAGCCGTAGAGAAATGCGGCTCCCCTGCCGAACGTCTCGTGCAGATAGACGTAGGTTCCGCCGTCGCGTGGGAAGCGGCCGCCGAGCTCGCCGTAACACAGGGCGCCGCAGACTGTCATAGCTCCCACAGCCAGCCACACCACGAGCAGCCAGAACGGCGACCCCAGCGCTTTGGCCATGCCCGCCGGGGTCAGAAAGATGCCGACGGCGATAGCTTCGCCAGCCACCGCTGCGACCGCCGAGGCCAACCCTAGTTCGCGCCGCGGTCCGGCCGCACGGGCAGCAGCGGCATTGATGGTCGTACTCATCAGAAGATCAGCTTTGCCCCGAACTGGAAGGCGCGCGGACCTCCCGACCCAAACACCCCGCCTGCCTGTCCCACAGGACGCCCGAAGGAAGTTGCGGAAAGCAGATTGTTGAAACCGGAATAATTGGTTGTGAACGTGCCAAGGTTGTTGGTGACGTTGAAGAGATTGAACACTTCTCCGAGCGCTTCCAGGCTCATGCGCTCGCGGACGCGAAAGTCCTTCGACAGCCGCAGATCGAAAGAACTGAAGGTATCGCCGAAGCGGGCATTGGTGGGAACCAACGGCAAGGAACCTCCGGCAGCGTTGATCTTGGCGATGGCCGCATTAAGCTCTGCGGCATTGTGAAACTGCCGCCCCCCAGCGTTACGGCTGAATTGCGGAACGCGCGAACTGTTGTCCGGCAGCATGATGTCCATAGGAACGGCCGACGCGATCGACCACAGCGGTGACACATGAAGGCCGAAGGGCAGATCGGCGACGCCCTGGAGGATTAGCCTGTGCCGCTGATCGTTGGGAGCGGGACCGTACTCGCGATGCAGATCCGTGGGATCAACTGGCGGATAGGCAAACGGGATCTGATCGTCGTTGGCATAGTTCAGTGCCTTTGACAGCGTGTAGGCGGCGTGGAACTGATAGCGGTCCGCGAATCGGCGGTCGACGGTTAGCCACAAAGCGTCGTAATGAGTGTTAACCACGGACTTCAACTGAGTTACACCCTCTGGCCCGCCTACGTCCGGATTGAATACGGCCCCTACCGGTACACCGATGATGAAATGGGTGCCGAGATTGTGAATGCCGTCGGCTTTGATGACCCATTTCCGTGCAGGTTCCCACTGAATTCCCAAGTCAAACTGTTGCACCATGGGATTCTGGATATTGTTGTCAATGACATCCATGCCCTCAGCTGCACCGGCGCCGGGAATGAGGGGGCCGACAAACGGATCCGCCAGTGTGGGCGCTCCGGGTACGAAGTGGCCGTTTGAATCCAGAAAGGCGACGTTGCCGACCCGCACCTCGATGGGCAATGCCCGGCCATCCAAGCCGCGTTCCAGCGATTGCACCTCCAGCGTGATCCGGTCGTAGTAGATTCCATAGCCGCCACGCACGCTGAACTGGCCGCCCTTGGTCGCCCAATTGAACCCGACTCGCGGGCCGAAGTTGTTGGTGTCTTTGTGGCGATTTCCATGCAAGAACGGCTGCAAGATCGGATTCACCTGGTTGTAGCGCCCGACGTTGTTCACGTCGGTGTCAATCTCGTAGCGCACACCCAGATTCAGCGTTAGTTGCGGGTGGACGTGCCAGTCGTCCTGCACGTAAGCAGCAACATAGTTGTTGTCGGAATCGGGCAATATCAGCGGCTGGGTGGGATGTCCGCTGCGAATCGTGACCGCAAACAGCAGATCCTGATCATTGATCACGCCGTCGTTATTGTGGTCGAAGTCGGGAAAGTCCTGAACCATGACGATTCGTCCGGCTTGGAACACGCCCAAATCGAACTCGTCATCCAGCCGCTGGGCCTCGCCCCCGAAGCGCAGATTGTGTTTCCCGTGTGTCCACGCCATGCCGTCGTTGAACTGGAGGCGGTTTTGTGTGGTCTGCTGCGGCACGCGGAACGACGATCCATCCGTGACAGTCGGGAAGTCCAATTCCGGCAGCGTGGTGATGGGGTCCGTACTGTTGAAGAAGTTGTTGACGCTAAAACTGAACTTGTTCAGCAGCGTCGGGCTGAGCACGCGAGTCCAGGACGCCAGAAAGGCCTGGAAGTTATTGCGCATGTCCTGCCGCTGGCTCGGAGATGCCAAAGGTGTGCTCACCGCGCTCGGGCCGGTAGAGTCCTGCCGCTCGATCGAATAGCGCAAGGCGAGAGAGTCCCTCGCGGATATTTGCCAATCTCCCCGCACGGTTCCGAGAAGGTCGTGTAGCGGAGAGGCGAAATAGCTATTGGAAATGAAAGGCTGAGTTGTGCCAGTGCCCAGGTTGCGGGTGGATCCCAGAAAGCCTCCGAGCTGGTCGCGGTATTCGAAGGCGCTATACCACCAGGCCTTGTCCTTCACGACGGGCCCGCCCAGCGTGCCGGAATATTGCTGCCGGCGGAAGGGAGGCGTCTGACCAGGAACGGAAACAGAGTTGAAGGTTTCCGGCGTAGCTTGCAGAATCTTGTCCCGCTCGTAAACCGAGGCCGAGCCGTGCAACGCATTTGTTCCAGATTTCGTGACCACGTTCACCACAGAAGAACCCGAGCGGCCCATCTCCGCAGAGAATCGGTTGGTGGCAATCTGGAACTCCTGCACCGAGTCCTCAGGAAGGTTCAGGAGCATGCCGCCGACCGCGTCGTCGTTGTCATCCGTGCCATCGATGGCGACGTTGCTCCCCCGGCCCAGTTGTCCGGCGGATGAGATCACGACCGTGTTGGCCTTAGTGGGGTCGAAATTCGGTGCCGGAGAATTTCCCGGCATGAGCAGGGCCAGTTCCAGGAAGTTGCGGCCATTGAGCGGCAAATTGTCGATGTGGGCAGCATTCACCACACCGTCCACCACCGAGGAAACGGTGTTGATCCCCTGGCCGGCGACGTCGTTGACTTCCACGGTAGTGTCCTGAGGCTGGACCGTCAGCGGTACTCTCAGGTTCACCTGCTGACCCACTTGCAGGTGTACGTCGGCCGAATATGCTGCAAAACCGCTGGCCTGCACATTCACGGAGTAGGCGCCCGGTGGCAGATCATTGAACACAAACAGACCTACGCCGTTTGTTCTGGTAGTTCTCTCCACCGAGGTGGCCACCTGACGCAGGGTCACCTGGGCACCCTTGACTTCTGCACCTTGGGGGTCGATGACATCGCCGCCAAGGACGGCCGTACCCAGCTCTTGCCCATGGGCAGAGATGCCAAGCAACGCCAGGCTCACAACGATCACGAACAATGCCTGCAATAAGTGACGAATCCGCCGTAGTGTCAAGGCAGTGCTCCTCAGAAGAAATGTTGGGCAAATTTCGGTCGCCGCCCGAGCGGCAGGCCGTCGCGGGCCTCCCCACATTCAGGCCGAGGAACGACGGGTGGCCGCGAGTCTAGCCGGGTGGCATGGCCGCGGCAATAACACAAAAGCACTAGTGGGAATGCTGCCTCGGGTTAATCGGGTTAGAAGGTCTTCGCCGAATCCAGCATGATGGTTACGGGGCCGTCGTTGACCAGTTCCACTTGCATCATTTCCTGAAAGCGGCCGGTTTCGCAGGTCAGGCCGGCATCGCGAATGCGCTGAACCAAATATTCGTACAGGCGCCGGGCTTGTTCCGGAGCGGCAGCTGCATCGAAGGACGGACGTTTGCCGCGACGAACATCTCCGTAGAGGGTGAATTGCGAGACCACCAGGATTCCGCCACCGACTTCACCGGCGGCAAGATTCATCTTGCCCTGTTCGTCTTCAAAAATCCGCAGCCCGATGATTTTCTCGGCGAGATAGTCGGCGTCGGACTCCGAATCGGCTTTGGAGACGCCAAGCAGCACAAGCAGCCCGTGCCCGATCTTGCCCACGACCTCAGCGTTGACGGTTACTTGAGCACGGCTCACTCGCTGAACGACGGCGCGCATGGAAGCAGTTTCCGTTTTCGCGCCGCGGGTTGCAAGGGCAAAGGGTGACTGCTGCTCTGCGCTGCTGAAACTGTCCACCCCGTAGACAACATGGAGCCGTTGACCCGGCGATAACCATGCAATTAGGATGCCTTGGGCACACTTGCGGGAAGCGAATTGGCTCCCGGGCGCGGAAGCTCTCATCCTTTACATCAATTCGCGTGGCCCAGTACACTACTCGTTCCTCATCCGTGCCGATGGAGGTGAAAATCGATATGGCTACCAGCGAGAAAATGAAAGAACTTGTGGAAAAAGTGAAGCAGATCATCAGTGAGCAGCTCGGCGTAGACGAGGCTGAGGTCACACCCAGCGCTTCGTTTGTGGATGACTTGGGAGCCGACTCCCTGGACCAGGTGGAATTGGTGATGGCGCTGGAAGAGGCATTCGATCTGGAAATTCCCGATGAAGATGCCGAGAAGATCCGCACCGTCCAGGACGCAATCGATTACATCGAAAAGCACGCCAAGGTCAGCAAGTAGACGGTCACAGCCGGACAGCTACCGCTGTCGCCTGCAAGCGGGCCAGGTTCACACCTTGCACCAAGTCTGACTAGAACGAAGGAGAACTGATGGCAGCCGTTGACGAAAAAGTGAAGCAGATCATCGTTGAGCAGTTGGGCGTAGATGAGGGTGAAGTGACACCCACCGCTTCCTTTGTGGATGATCTGGGGGCGGATTCGCTCGACACGGTCGAGCTGGTTATGGCTTTTGAAGAAGCCTTCGAGATCGAGATTCCGGACGAAGACGCCGAAAAGATCCGCACCGTGCAGGACGCGATCGACTACATCGGCAAGCACGCGAAAGGCGGGAAGTAGTTGGGGCGTCGGGTAGTAGTCACCGGTCTCGGCTTGATCAGTGCGGTGGGGAACACGACCGAGGAAACGTGGAGGAACCTGCTCGCGGGCAAAAGCGGGGTGGCCCGCATCACTCAGTTTGGCCAGTTTGAAAGGTTCGACGGCACGCCTGTTGACTTGGCGCAGTTCTCCTGCCAGATCGCGGCCGAGGTCAAGGGCTTCGACGCGCTGAACTTCATCGAGAAAAAAGAAATCAAGAAAATGGGCCGCTTCATCCACTTTGCCATTGCGGCGGCGGATGAGGCAGTTTGCGCTTCAGGCCTGAAGATCACTCCCGAGAATGCCGAGCGCGTCGGGGTACACATTGGCTCCGGCATCGGCGGATTCGACGTCATCGAGCGCGAGCATACCGATCTGCTGCGGGGAGGCCCGCGCAAGGTATCGCCCTTCTTCATCCCCGCTGCCATCGTGAACCTGGCTGCCGGGCACGTCTCCATGCGGCACGGAGCCAAAGGACCGAACGAAGCTACGGCCACGGCTTGCACCACCAGCGCCCACTCGATTGGGGATTCCTTCCGCATCATCCAGCACAACGATGCCGATGTCATGATCGCTGGCGGCGCCGAGGCTGCCATTACCCCTATGGGTGTGGGTGGGTTTGCCGCCATGCGCGCGCTTTCTACGCGCAATGACGAACCAGAGCGCGCCAGCCGTCCTTGGGACAAAGATCGCGATGGGTTCGTGATCGGCGAAGGCGCCGGCATACTGATCCTGGAGGAACTGGAGCATGCCCGCCGGCGTGGCGCCAGGATTCTCGCTGAATTGGTCGGCTACGGCATGAGCGGTGACGCCTACCACATGACCCAACCAGCGCCCGAGCACGAAGGCGGCCTGCGTGTAATGCGCAATGCCCTGCGCGACGCCGCGGTCGGCCCCGACGTGGTGGGTTACGTGAATGCCCACGGTACGTCTACCCCGATCGGAGACACTCTGGAAGCGCACGCTATTCGCAATTGCTTTCAACGGACCGTGCCTGTGAGTTCTACCAAGTCCATGACCGGGCACCTGCTGGGCGGGGCAGGCGGACTGGAGGCCGGCATCACCGTGCTGGCCCTGCGCGACCAGATTCTGCCACCGACCATCAATCTGGAGAATCAGGACCCCGACACAGCCGGAATGGACTTCGTTCCCAACCAGGCACGCAAAGCGGCAGTCGAATACGCCATGTCCAACTCGTTTGGCTTCGGCGGAACCAACGGCGCTCTCCTGTTCCGCCGCTGGACCGAGTAGGCCGCTCAAGCCGCGTTTTTCAAGGACAACCACAATCCATCAGGTCATTCCCGGTAATGACACTTTTGTACCGTCAGGCTGGACTTTTAGGCCTTTGCCAACCCACAGAAGTCAGGCCAGAATGGGGTTTCAAGGCGAACGACTCAAAACTCATGGAACGCGCCCTAGGTATCCCAATTTCCCCGATTCCTGCTGCTAGAAAAGCTTCCGCCCGGGCGGCGCTGGTGGATCTGCAGGAGCCAACACGGCAAATTCTGAGTGAGTGCTTCCGCCAGTTTGGGGTAGAACCTGTAGCGATGACGGGCGATGTAGCTGACCGTCTGCAGAAAGAGAAGTTTGAGGCCTGTGTTCTGAATCTCGCTGCTGACGTGCAGCCGGTTATGCAGGCTGTGCGCACTTCAGCTTCGAACAGCCGCATGGTGATCTACGGATTGGGCAAGAGCGCGCAGGAGGCCATGCGTTACTCGAGGTATGGGATCAACGCCATCTTCAACCTGCCCCTGGACCGCCCCGCCGCACTCAAGCTGGTGCGGGCCACGCAAATGCTGGTGCTGCACGAGTTCCGGCGCTATGTGCGCATTCCGGTGATCACCGAGGTTGCGGTCTCTACCGTGGAAGGAGCGCGGTTTACCGCGACCAGCAGGGAAATCAGCTCGGGTGGCATGTCGCTCTCGAGTGCGCAGGAGGCCGCCCCCGGCGCCCCGGTGGAAATCTCATTTGCTCTCCTGACCTTGCCACGAATCTGGGTGCGCGGAACCGTGAGCTGGCGTAGAGGCAAGCTGTTCGGGGTTCACTTCGATCCTCAGGACGAACGCCGCTCCCGCATCAAGCTGTGGATCGACGGATACCTGGAAAGCTAGCCGAAGGTAGCATTCCTGGGCGAATCATCCTTACCCCATACTCGTCCTCACCTCGCGATTCCACCTATCCTTATGTAGAATAAATAACTACATGGGTGGCGCTTCCCAATTAATACAGATTGAAGTCGCTCCTCCTATCCGGCAGCCCAAGCCAAACTGGCTTAGGGCCAAAGCTCCGGTTGGAGAGAACTTCCACAGCTTGAAGAAACTGGCGCGCGGTCTCGATCTGCACACGGTCTGCGAGTCGGCACAGTGTCCCAACATCGGTGAGTGCTGGAACCACCGCACGGCGACTTTCATGCTGTTGTGCAGTTCCCAAAGGCAAGCCGGCTCCCATCGATTGGGAGGAACCCCTCCGAGTGGCCGAGGCGGTAGCCGCCCTGGGGTTGAAGCATGCGGTCGTAACCAGCGTGAATCGTGACGACGACAATGTGGGCGGGGCGCGAGTCTTTGCCGAGACCATCCGCCAGATACGGCAGCTATCTTCGGGGTGCCGGGTGGAGGTTCTGATTCCCGACTTTCAAGGGCTTGAGGAGCCCCTGCAAGTGGTTCTGGACGCCCGGCCCGACGTGCTGAACCACAACACCGAGACCGTCCCGCGGCTGTATCGCGTGGTGCGTTCGGGCGCGCGATACGAACGCTCTCTTCAGCTGCTGGAAAACGCCAAGAAACTGGCGCCTGGGATGGTGACAAAATCGGGCCTGATGGTCGGCTTAGGCGAAACGACGGAAGAATTGATCGCCGTGTTTCGCGATCTCGGCTCACGCGGAGTTGATCTTCTCACCGTCGGGCAGTATCTGCGGCCCTCGCGGGATCACCTGCCTATCGCGCGCTTCTACACTCCCGAGGAATTTCAGCAGCTGAAACAAGAAGCGCTGCGTTTCGGATTTCGCCACGTGGAGTCCGGCCCCATGGTGCGCTCCAGCTATCACGCTCACGCGCAGGCCGAAGCTACCGCCTAGTCCTGGAAACAAGCGATGGGATCACGCCGGGCGGCGACGCCCAGCCGCTGCCAGCAAGCTTAGAAAAGTTTGAGGTGGATGGTCAGGTACTTCTTGGGATTTTGCCGGATCGCCTTGATTAGTTCGCGGGTTTCCACCAGCATCTGGTCGGCGTTGTTGTAGAGTGACTCGTCCTTCAGAATCTTTCCTGCACTGCCCTGTCCAGCTTCCAGCCGATCGGTAATCGCCGATAACTTATCCATCGTGTTCTGCAGCTTGTTGGCAAATTCCTGGTCCCGGGTGAGCTTGCCGATAGCGCCTTTGCCTGCGTTGATGTCCTCGGTCAGCTTTCTGACGTTAGCGATGGTGTCGTTGGCGTTGTTATACAGGGCAGGATCCTTGAGCAACTTGCCCGCCGTTCCCTTGCCGGCGTTCACGTCATCGATGATCAAATTCACCTTGTCGATGGTGGCATTCGCCTTGCGGTACATCTCATCGTCGGAAACCAGTTTCCCCAATGTGCCTTTACCCTGGCTCACCTGAGAGACAAGGTCCTGAAACTCATTAACCGTGGTGGCCAGCCGATTGTAGAGTGTGGGATCGTAGATGAGTTTTCCAACGGATCCCTTTCCGCTCTCCACGAAGGCCACAATGCGGTCCAACCGCTTGAGCAGGGCATCCAAGTTCTGCAGCGTGCCCTGGCTGGCGCGCACCACATCCTGAAAGTCAGGAACTTCGCGGCTGGGCAAAACGTCTCCGTCGCGCACTTCCGTGCCAGTGGCCAGTGAGCTGTCGATATCGATGTAGGTCTCACCCAGAACTCCGGCAGTGGACAACAGCGTCATCGAATCCTTGCGCAGGTTGTACAGGTATTTTGTGCTCACCTTCATGGTGACTTCCACCGGGGTGAGCTGTTTGTCTTTGTCCGGCACGACCCGGATGCCCGAAACGTTGCCGATATCCACACCACTAAGCCGAACTGGCGCGCCCACACGAAGCCCGCCTGCGTTGTCAAAGTAGGATTTCAGGACGATCTTTCGGGTCAGAAAACCACCCGTGCCGGTCATGAGGAAGATCAGAACCGCAAGGGTGATGGAAGCAGCCAACACCGTGAGCCCGACCTTCAGTTGAGACCACTTCAACTGCTTCTGGCTAGGCACGCCTTCTCCCGAGCACGTTTATAACCGAACAGTCTTTCGTGGCGCTTGACCACGCGCGATGAACTGTCCCGAATGATAACAGACAGAGGTGGGCGCTTCATGCAATTGCGCGGCGTATCCGCAGGGTGCTGGTCAGCGAAAGCGCGAGGAGATAGGCCAGCGCTCCGCAGGCCAGCGTTACGTTGAGCCCGAAGCGAATGGCAATCACCATGGCCAGGACCGAGCCCAGAACGCTGGAGCCCGCGTTCATCGCCCACGCCCATTCGACGGCGTTGGAGTTTGCCTCGCCATTTTCTTTCGTGGGAAACTCCGGCGCTGGGGCACTCGCCAAAGCTCGCAGCCCTGTGGGGAACGGCATGCCCATAGCGAATCCGAGAGGCACAAGCAGCACTGCACTCACCACCAACTTTGCCGCCAGAGGCAAACCAACCAGACTATGCAGCAGGC
>Ga0335070_10001309_pt1 | contig 28753 bp, 24 predicted proteins | sample Lox_Sample_13_FD_206722 | JGI IMG/M metagenome (GOLD analysis project Ga0335070, IMG submission 206722) | Soil microbial communities from Loxahatchee National Wildlife Refuge, Florida, United States - Lox_Sample_1.3 | ecosystem: Environmental > Terrestrial > Soil > Wetlands | place: USA...
ACTTTCGGATCCTGGAAGTGATAGTCCTTGAACCGTAGTTCAAGTTTTTGACCCGTATAATCCTCGATTGGATTAAGTTCGGTAAATATTTCGCTCAGGCCAGCTTCGACGAATTCACGCCAGCTTTCCTTTTGGTGAGCGATAAGGTTAGGGAGTGGTAGATGCGTGTCGTCCTGCGTAAAGAACACACGGGCATTACCCTTGGTTGCCTTTGCCATTTTTCCTCGCTGTGATTTGGTTAGTTAGTGATCTGGCCCGAAGATCCACTACGCTCGATTTGTCATTCCTTCCGCCACAAAAAATTGACATATAAAACCGAGCTATTCTGCTTCTTGATTGTCTATTGTGAACGTATCTTTATAATTAGTCAATACCTCTGTTTGTAAAATTTTATATAAAAATAGTACGCCGGGTTGTGGCGTACTATTTTGTTTGCCGTTTGATCGGATGATGTATCTATGAGAACGCTATCCTGATCAAACCGGTTAACACAGTGAACACCGCGGTAAGCACGATACCAGCAAGGTGTATCACTTCATGACCGATAACACCGATATACGTTTCAGCAATCTTGAGGGCTTTCTCGAGGTAATTCATACCGACGTTCAAAACCGTTCCGTCGTACTTCATACCGGCACTAAGTGTATGGAAGAAGAAGCTAGAGCCAGCCCATACATTCCCGTTGCAGGTTCCCAGGGCACTATCCCTCAGATTTGTCAGGTTGGTTACGTAATCGTTAGCGGCGTTTAATAAATCTGTCTCGTGCTGCTTCATTAGCGCCAGCATGTCCTCTTCGTACTGAGACCGTGCGGCATCAGTATTCGTGTAGAACGTGTTCAGCTCGTCTGATACGGTTTTTTTGTATACCTCATATAAAGCAACCTGCCGAGAATTCGAACGTTTCTCCACAGCATTCACGCCGGCGATAAACGCATTCAAAGATGCCTGCTGTATTGCGACGGTATTAGCATCCTCGGCCTTAAAAATAGCCTGCGTTCTAGCGTATACATTGTCGAGCTGGGCCTTCAACACCGGAATTGCACTCGTCGCGTTCCGAATAACCACGTTTCCAAAGGCATTGATTTGTTTACAGGAAGTATAATTCGGAACTGTCGCCGTAGCTGCTTGCGCGTTGGCTGTCGACGGCCTGACAACAACTGTTGTGAAAGCAAACATTACGGCCATTGCAAGCGGAGTGAGGCGGATAGTCACACGTTTACTGCGCATTTTCTAGATCCTTTTCAGTGTAAGTTTGTACGACGCTATTAGCAGCATCTGTCTGTTCCTTAATTGCTTGTCTTGCATCCTGGTCAGCTTGTTGTTTCAACTGCTCAGATTGTTGCGTGAGGCTGTCCGAAAGCTGGTTGGCCATGTCTTCTACCGCTTTTTGATCCGGCGTCAGTTTTTTCTCCTGATCAGCGGTCAGCTTTGGTATGTTTGGCGTCTGCGTCGCCGATGTCTCTGCTTCTTTCTTCTTGTTGTCGTTCTGTACTTTGTTGTAGTACCACAGTCCGCCAGCAACCGCACTGACGACAACAACCGCGACAACCAGAAAAATTACTAGTTTTTTACCGGACTTCTTAGGCTCGACGATTTTGGATGATACACTAGTAGCATCTTCCACCTTATTCGAGTCACCGCTATCTTGATCCTTGTGTGAATCCATAAGCTCCCCTCTAAACGTTTATGGTTATATGAGTTGAATTATATGGATACGTTGTAGATTTGTAAATAGTTTTTATGCTTTTTGCGTCAATACATTGACAATATTTTTCTCTATGTGCTAATGTAGTTTTAATAGGTTCTTCTCCTACTACAAAGGAAATAATGAAGATCAAAGTACCTTTCCGCTCTCTGACGCTCCTACTAGGTGTTGGCCTCTGGACGACGGTTGCCGCAGCGGTATTTATCCTGTTCGTTCGATTCTTCGTATGGATTGTTTCGCCGCGCATCGTGGTAGAAACGGACAAGCGCACGTGGGTAAGCGATAGCAACGGCTCCTACCATGACGTCATGACCCATACGGTTGGAAAGCACCCCCCGAACTTCGCCGACGTTCCGATCTCTTGGGAAGCATACGTGGTTCTGCTTGTCGGCGTAGGTCTTGTTTATGTTTTTGCAACCGGGCTCAGCGTTATGCTTCATGAGTACAAAGTATCCGAAGCGTCAAAGGAGCATCAGACGGCACTATTGTACGTAATACACGAAGAGCCGGATGATGAGGAATCCGCTTCGTAGCATGACTGAAAAACCCTCCGAGACAGCGAAGGTCCGGAGGGTGCGCGTCTACTGTAGTAGGCGCGCTTTTCTTATGCTTTAGTGATAACTTTGTCGGCGAGGCCGTACTCGACGGCTTCCTGGGCGCCCATCCAGCGGTCGCGGTCGGTGTCTTTTTCGACTTTCGATAGTTTCTGACCGGTGTTTTTGGCCAGAATTTCGTTCAGCTTTTGCTTTAGGTACAGGCCCTCGCGGAGGGTAATCTCTTGGTCGCTCACCTTACCCTGAGTACTCGATGACGGTTGGTGAATCATCACACGGCTGTTTGGCAACAGGAAGCGCTTGCCCTTGGTGCCTGCTGACAGCAGAAACGCGCCCATGCTGGCTTGCACGCCGATACCGATCGTCATGACGTCGGGCGAAATGTACTGCATGGTGTCATAGATGGCAAAGCCATCATAGACGCTGCCGCCCGGGCTGTTGATATAGAGTTTGATGTCCTTTTTCGGATCTTCGTACGCCAGGTGCAGCAACTGCGCGACGACCAGATTGGCCGTGTGCTCATTGACGTCCTCGCCCAGGAAAATAATACGTTCATTCAGTAGACGGCTATAAATGTCGAACGCTCGCTCCCCATCGCGCGTCTGTTCGATAACAGTAGGCACTAGATAATTTGTAGGTTTGACAATACTACTCATACTCTGAGTATAGCGTGAAATTAGCACTCACGTCAAGCGAGTGCTAATTCTTGTGCTTTAGCTTTGCGCTACGAGTTCAGCTCTATAAGGTAATCGATAGTTTTATCGGTCAGCAGGCGGTTGGCGATTTCGCGCTGGAGTTCAGGCGAGGTGAAGTCCTGACCAGAGCGGTTGTATTGTTCCTGGTAGCGCTGGATTTGTGCCGCCAGTTCCTCGTCGGTCGCGGTGACTTTCTCTACCTTACTCAGCTCAGCCAGCACCAGACCGGCCTTCACGCGGCGGGTGGCGGCCTCTTTTACCTCAGCCTCGACCCATTCCTCACGCGTCTGTTTTTTGCCGTCCAGGTAACCCTCGAGCGTCAGGCCTTGGTAGGCAAGGTTTTGGACAAAGTCCTGCTCGATTGAACGGACTTGGTCGTCGACCAATATTTCTGGCACGGGAACGGTGCTGACTTCGATCAGCTTGTCAATCAAATCGTCTTTGAACTTGTCGAGGGCCTCGCGTTCGCGAGAGGCTTCCAGCTCGGTCTTGATGCCTTCGTTCATTTCCTTGACGGTCTTGTACGGACCTGCCTTGGCGGCAAATTTATCGTCAACCGTTGGCAAAACGATTTCCTTGACGGCCTTCAGCGCGATCGTAAAGACAACGGCTGCGCCCGCCAGCGATGAGGAGTGGTAATCCTCGGGGAATTTCACGTCGATATCAAACTCTTCGCCGGCTTTATGGCCAACGACCCCTTCTTCAAATCCGGAGATGAACTGGCCCGAGCCGAGATTTAGTGGGTAATCGCTGCCGGTCCCGCCATCAAAGGCCACGCCGTCACGTTTGCCGACAAAATCAATCACTGCTTCGTCGCCGTCTTTAGCGGCACGTTTGACTTCCTTGCGCTCGCCAAAGCCCTTGCGCATGCGCTCGACGACGTCCTCTACCTCCGCGACAGTCACTTTGCCGACGGTCTTTTTGACGCCCATCTTTTTGTACTTGCCGAGTGTTACTTTTGGCAGGACTTCTGCCTCGGCAGTAAATTCCAGCTCTTGGCCAGGAACATACTTGATGACTTCAACCTGCGGGCGATCCAACGCTTGGATATTCTCCTCTGTATATGCGGTCGAAACGGCCTTGCTGAGAGCATCATCAAGCGTCTGATTAGCGAGCACGTTTGGGTCTAAATATTTCGCGGCGACGCTGACGGGCACCTTGCCCTTGCGGAAGCCTGGGGCTTTGATGTCTTTGGCGAGCTTGCTCAGTGCGACTTGCTCGGCATCGTCGAGTTCGCTCTTGCCGAGGCTAATGGTCACCATGACCTTGGTGTTAGATAGTTGTTTAACGGTGGCCTTCATATTCAGACTATTATAACAGATTTAACAGAGATGTAACAGATACGACCAATTCTATCACTGTGCCCCGCCCATTATTTGACGGGGACACAGCGTTATTCTCGATCAGCCAGCGCTGATCATGGACTGGCCGTCCGGCTCCACACTCTCCACCAGGAAGGTCTCCACCATTGCCACGACGGCCACCAACCCGTCTTCGTCCAGTTCCACCAGGCGCCCCACCGCGCGCCACCACCCCTATCGGCTTTCGCCTCCGGAGCCCTCGCTCCGGAAACCATGGATTCGCCGACGGCGAAGCCCACACCAACAACACCCGCAATCGCGGCCTTTTTCGCAATATCTTTGAGCATGTAACAACCTTTCTCTGATTGAATCGAATACTCTGGGCATGAGCAATAATATACGCATTTTTGAGGAAATTCTGTAAAATATCTTACAATTTTTGTCAAATGAAAAACTCTGTTCAGATATCTAGCAGCTCAGTATCGGCGTCGACCGCTTCGGTCTTGCGGCGGTGATCTTTTACGACGCTGACTATGCGCTCGAGGCTCATCTTTTCCTCTTCGGCAGAGGTAGTGTCCTTGAAGGTGTAGAGGTTTTCGCTGACTTCGTTCGCACCGACGAAAACCATGAATGGGATGTCTTTTTTGACGACGGCTTTGATCTGGCGGTCGAGCTTGCGACCGGAGATGTCGACTTCGACATTCACGCCCTCGTCGCGGAGTTGCCGTGCGACATTCAGGGCGCCCGAGACGCTATCGTCAACAATGATGATACTGACGTCCGTCGTGGACTGGAGTTTGGGCAGCAGATTGTGCGAGCGCAGGAATAGTTCGGTCGTCGTCAGCCCGGGTGCAAAACCAACCGTCGGAATCGGCTCGGCGCCGAACAGGCCGACCAGCCCGTCATAGCGGCCGCCACCGAACATGGCCCGGTTGTTGTCTGGGTGCAAATCGAACACTTCAAACACCATGCCCGTGTAGTAGTCCAGTCCGCGCATCAGCGTGATGTCGAACTTGACGTTCTTGACTCCGGCTTCGTCGAGCCGCTTAAAAAGCTCTTGCAGCTCGTTCACGGCGTCTACTTCGTGCAGTTCTTTGGGAAGCTCGGCAATAGTCGTTGCTTCGACGAGGCCTTTCAGCTTTTTCAGTCCTTCTTTGACTTGGTCGTTGCCAAAAATCTCTGCCGCCTGCTGCGCAAAGTCGTCGGGTGAAATCTTGTCCTTGCGGTCAAACAGTTTAATCATTAGTTGCGAACCAACCCCGTCCAGGCCAAAGTAGGTCGACATCATGTGATTGATTAAATCGCGGTTGTTGACACGAATGGTGTACATGTCGTCCGCCGCGCCAAAAGCTTTCATAATTTCGTGTGCCAGACTGATGATCTCGGCATCGGCCAACACGCCTTCTGCGCCGAACAGGTCGGCGTTGAGTTGCCAGAACTCGCGTTCACGGCCGCGCTGCGGACGTTCGTACCGCATAAAGTTTGCGATGCTGTACAGGCGCGCAGGATAGCCCAGCTCCTGACGGCGGCCAGCCACCATGCGACTAATGCTTGGCGTCATTTCCGGCCTGATCGCGACCACCCTTTCGCCGCGATCGGTAAAGCTGTATGTCTGTTCATTTGCGAGTTCCTGACCCGACTTTGCCGTGTAAACTTCCAGCGGCTCAAGCATTGGAGCGCCGTATTCCTGATACCCGTGTAGTTCTACCACCTTGCGCCATGTGTCAAAGATATAGTTTTGGACACGTTTGTCTTCGGGATAGTAGTCGCGGGTGCCTTTATAGGCAAGCGGTGAGAGTGTACTCATAACTTGCCTATAGTAGCATTTTTATCTGTACGGTACTAGCGCTTAAATACTAGGCCGCGTAGGTCACGACGCGACGACGCGTAGAATGAGCCGGCAACAATCGTACCCGCCAGGCCGACGCCGCCCAACATAAGGCTGAGCCCGGGACCGGTTTGTGGCAGCATTGTTACCGGAGCTGGCAAGCTCGGTCCGCCAGATGATCGCCCCGTATGCCCGACCAATACGTTTATCGTCGGATTCGCATTGTTGGTGTTGGTATTGTTATTGACGTTTACCGTCGGCGATGGCGATAGCGACGTTGATGCTAGCGGTGTCGCCGATGCGCTTGGTGCCGACGTTAGAGTCGGTGCCTGCGGATTCCCGCTAAACGGCTGGCTGTTGCCCGCTAGCTGCGTCCCCGGATTTCCAGCGTTACTGTAGTCGGGATACAGCCCGCCACCTCCGGGAGCGCCCGCAGAGCTTCCCGCAAAACTGCTGGCTGGGTAGCCGGTATTATCGAAGCCACCATAACCACCCGACGGAACAGCCGCGTAACCGTTATTCTGGTAGCTGCCGTTTGAGTCACCGTATCCGCTACCTGCTGGATACCCTGACTGGTCGGCGGCTCCATAGCCGCCTTGATCGTACCCGCTGCCATCGTAGTATTCAGCGAGTGCATTCCCCCCTATGCGCAAAAAGGGCTCGGCAACTAGTACCGCCGCCACCGTTAAGAGACAGCCCACCGTTACCATAGCCCAATGCGCTTGTATATATTTAAGACGGTTTACCGCCTTGTTTAGACTAGGCATATGTTTTCCCTCCATTACCTATGTCTATTTTCTCAGGATGATACCAGTCGTGTATATTAAAAAGCTTACAAATGACTCAGGTATCAGGGGTCAGCAGAGCGAGGTCCGGGCGTTGGCCTGCCGTGCCAGGCGCCGTCCCACCAGTACGGATAGTAAACGCTGCTGTACGTGTCAGACGATTCAGAACGCCCGTACCGCCTATAATTGTCTCGGTCGATATAAGTATTGTAGGTAGTCGTATTGTTGTTATTGTTGCAGTTATTACAGCCGCCGCAATTGTTGCAGCCATTGCACCGGTTGCAACCCGTGTTATATACAGACCTTTGATAGGGAACGGACGAATACGTTCTGGTGACGCGCCTTGATGAAGAGCTCGAACTAGAGCTAGAGCTGGAACTGGAGCTGGATGAAGAATAGCTATCGGCCAGGGCTTCTCCGTACGTCCCGACGACCAGCGACGCAATCCCAACAGCGTACAGTATTGCCACCGGCCGCAGTTTTAACTTTGTCGAGTTGAAAGGTGCATGTTTGAGGCGATAATGCCCACCACTGATCCTAAACATAGTTTCTCCCTATTTATATACATATATTTTCTCAGGGAGATACCAATTAGGTATATGAAATAGCTCACAGCACGTTTTGCTGCAACCAAGCGTACATCGCAATGCCGGAGGCAACGCCGACGTTGATTGAGCGCGTACTGCCGAATTGCTCGATGGCGACGATGGCCTGACACGCGCCGATCATTTCCTGGCTGAGGCCCGGCCCTTCACTGCCAAACACCAGCACGGCGTTGCCTGGAAACTCAAAGCCATTGAGCGGTACGCTGCCTTCGATATTGTCGACGCCGATAATCGGCCGGTTCCCGACTGCTTTGACGAAATCGGCTACCGACTGGTGATAGCGCACATTCATATAGAAATCGGTGGCCATCGCGCCGCGCTTGTTCCACTGCCGGCGCCCTACGATGTGCACAGCCCCGACATTGAATGCGTTCGCATTGCGCACAATCGTGCCGGCATTGAAATCACGTTCGAGGTTTTCGACGGCAATTTGCAGGGCGACCCGGCGCGTGTCGAGCTGTCGCTTGATTTCCGCGACAGATAGTCCGCGAAATTCGTCAGTCACATTGCGACGATCGTTTTCAAGTGTGATTTCATCCATATTCCCAGTCTAACAACCTTTGTCAGGTTCTCGAAATGTTGCTATACTGACAGCAGCAAAAGGAACACCTATGCCCAGAAAAACTTCTAAGCCAGACTATGAAAACAACCCGTTTTTCATTGCCAGCAGTGGTATCACGAAGTTTGCCAACATGGCCCAGAGCATATTCGTGGTCTTCATCGCTCTCGCTCTACTCGGGCTGCTGTCTAACGGCTTTTCGCCCGACGTCTCACAGGACTCTATCAAACATGCGATCTCGACGGTTAGCGCGTGGTCACTTCACGACTGGCTTGTCGCCATCGGCTCTGGATCTATCATCGGATTGGCTTGGGCGCTGATATCTGCGCTGCTGAGCGGCGTGTCGGCCTACACGTCGGCAATGCTCGCTCATGGCCGCCACGTCTCACTCAAAAAGGCTTTCCGCGAGGCATTCGATAACTTGTGGAGCTATCTATGGCTGCAGGCGATTATCTGTATCAGACTATTCCTGTGGTCGCTGCTGTTTATTATTCCCGGCGTCATCATGTACTTTCGCTACAGCCTGGCCAGCGTGGCCTTTTTTGACGAGTCCAAGAACCTCCGCGGCAATGCCGCCATCAATGAAAGTCTGCGCCTGACCAAAAACGGCTGGATTACAACATACGCCGCCAACGTCCTTTTCAATTTTCTCACCCTCTTTGCCATCACGAATATCATCACAACCAGCGTGAACGCCGTTCTGTACAGGCAGTTCGATGCTGCCGGCGACAAAAAGCCCCAGACCCACTGGCTGTCATGGCTGACCCTCGTTGGGCCGTTCGCGGTCCTGGGCGTCCTCGTATTCTTTGCTGCCACCGCAGCCGTCATCGTCACCCTACTCGGCATCAAGTCACACTAGAAACTCTGTTGAAAATAGCCGCACTATAGGTTATAATTTTAACTCGTACATAGCTGTTAATGTTTACATCAATAAATAGAGCACGCTCATATCTCAGATGTGGCGGTTGCGTGAACGCTAATAATCGTAGACGCTCCGCGCGTCCAAGATGCACATCCGGAATGACGTAAAACGAACGCTTTAACAATTACACACGCAGATGTGGCGGAATTGGTAGACGCGCTAGCTTCAGGTGCTAGTGCCCGCAAGGGCGTGGAGGTTCAAGTCCTCTCATCTGTACCAACGTAAAAGCCGGTCCTCTGGACCGGTCTTTGCGTTGGTCTGTGATTGCTAATCAGCTATTTTATTTGGTGCTCATCGGGTGAGGTAACCGTCAATCAACGCTACATCGTCCAGGTCTTTAGGGCGACCAAACACAGCTTTCCATTTACGTACTTCAGAAAGTGGGACGAATGCGACATCATTTATTATTTCTGCCTTTTCAATTATTTCTTCGGGTGTGGGGTCGTAACTACCAAAACGCCATGTCGTGAATACTTCCAGGGAATCCTTTGTAAGAGAAAGGCTGCCGTCCTGCATTTGTTTCTCCTCCCAGTCCCCCTGTTTTAATTTTTCGTAAAGCGACTTTGTCACAAACAGGTCCACGTCCCCTGATTCCCTGATGCCGTGCGCGGCCAAAGGTCCACTTCCAAAAACAACGTACTGCCCTAATGGCAAATCAAGTTCTTTTACAATCTCGAATATAGTCATACAGCAATCATAGCAGATGGCGTATCTGCTAAACGTATCGTGTTCTATCCCGTGCAGCAAATAAAAATTCCGACCCCTAGATCGGCTATTCTATTCGCTGCACTTCTTCTTTCACCGCTCCTCGGCCGTCGCGCATAAATGACAGCCAGCCAATAGCATCATCTTCGCGCTGGAAATAGCGAATCTCACCCCTGCGGCCAGACATCGCCGTAATTTGCCGCGAAACCTTTTCGCCCTCCGGCAACGCATCGGTCGTAATCAGCGCCATCTTCCAAAATGGCAAAATTGTTCTGGCGTGCATCTCTACTAGCATTGCCGGTCGATCGTATCCACCCAGGTCTCGTATGTCGACGAGCAACTTAACAGGCTTGTCCTGAGCGACAAGTTTTATCATGATTTTCATGATGCGATCAACGGTTGATTCCAGCATGGCCGCTGTCTGAGGGCCATGATATACTGCGCGAACTATGCCTTGCTTGTCCAGAAACACTTCGTCCGCCGGTTTTTTGCCAAAGTGAATCATACTATTAATTATCCGCTCGAGGTCGACAGTGGGCTGTTAGTAATTTTACTTACAAACAAAGAGGAACGCTCAGCTTCTTTCGACGTAATCGGCGAAATCAGCTTTGTCGTAGTTCGTGCGTACGCTGTCGACAAGCTTCTTTAAATCAACCGGCTGTTTGACGCCTGCGTTCATGATACCCATCGGGTCAAAAATCTCGCGAATTGAGGCGTACAACTTGGTAATTTCGGGACCTATTTCCTTGTAAGCAAACGTTGATTTGAGTCGGCCCTCCGAGGCCTCGCCCATTAAGTGGCCACCATGCGCGTAAACCACCACAGACCATTCGGCTAGCAGTTTGAGCGCCTTGTGCCGCTCGCTTGGCTTGGTTAGGTCGAGCAGCAGCCGTGCGTGATAGACACTCTGCGACGCATGGCCGGTTAGCGGCAGCTTGACGTGGTACTTTGCCTCCAGCTTGGAAACGGACTTCGTGAAATCCTCGAGCCTTTCCGGTGGAATAAATGAACCATGCAGCACGCCAGGATCGGTAAAGTTACTCTTGTCTGGCGCAAGTGACAGTGTCGGCAGGGCTTCGAGCACGCGGAGTGCGTCGACTTTTACCGGGTCGGTTTCCAGCTCGACATAGACCGATTTTGTTTCCTTGTAGAAGTTTTCGATCTTTTTGGCGGCTTTCTTTTTGTGCTGATCGTCGAATTCCATGACGACAACCGCGCCAACTTTGTCGTTCTCGAGAGCGCTGGTGTAAAACGGATAGCTGTTGCCGTTGGCGACAGCCTGTTCCAAAACCCGGCCCTCGATGTATTCCAGCACGGCCGGGTTCAGCGCCGCCAGTGTTTCCAACCCATTGCGAGCTGATTCAAAATCAGGATAGGCGACCGCTCCGACCAGCGGTGCATTCGTGAGCGGCTCTGCCTGCAAAATAACTTCAGAGATAATACCCAGCGTGCCCTGACTGCCGATAAACAGCGGCGTCAGGTCGAACGAACCATCGCGTCGTTTGACGTCAACGATATTGTAGCCAACGTTGTCGCGCACATCGATTGCTAGCGAATCGAGCAGCTTGTCGCTATCAATAATCAAGTTGTCGAGGCTGCGGTAGATTTCGCCCTCAAAGGTTTGCAAGCCCTTTTTCTTCTCCAATTCGCGCTTGCTGACTCGGCCGGTCTGCAGAACCTCACCGTTGCTCAGGACGACTTCAACTTGTTTCACATATTCCATCGTCGAACCGTATTTACCCGACAGGATGCCGCTGGCGTTGTTGGCTATGGCGCCACCGACTGCGCTGTATGACTGCGATGCCGGAAACGATGGTATGTTAAGACCCTGAAGCTGCAACGCTTGGTTGAGCGTCCTAAAGGTAACGCCTGGCTGCATGCGGACGAGTTTTTGTTTGGCGTCAACTTCAAAAATCGTGTCCATGTAGGCGGTCGTATTTACGACGGCACCAGGGCCGATGGCCGCGCCCGTTTGGTCGGTACCGCCGCCGCGCACCGTGATTGGCAGCTTGTGGCCCTTTTCGGCCAATTGCCAGGCAAAGCGCGCAACCTTGCGTAAATCACTGGTCGTCCGCGGATAAATGACTAATTCTGGTTTGATAGAAAGGATGCTGCCATCCGTCGAGAAATAACGCCTGATAGCCTCACTCGTCGTGACCTCACCCAGTAAATGCTCGTTTAGATACTCCGAAACTTTACTCATCTGCAACTATGATAGCACAAGCGATATTAAAATATGAAACACTAGCCTAACAGGGGAAAATTCGGTATAGTTATCACTACGTTAACAATCTCAGTTTTCTTGTGCGGCGGTGGTGGAATTGGTAGACACGCTAGCCTTAGGAGCTAGTGCTTTCGGGCGTGAAGGTTCAAGTCCTTTCCGCCGTACCAGAAAGGTGAGATGTGACGCCAAGCAGCGAAACCCATGATAAAGCGAGATTTGCAGTAGAGCGAATACTCTAACAGATCATACGCCAATGTATCATCCATCCACGGTGCATCGTAAAGTGATTGTCGCCCAACTGCTCAGAATATATATATCGACGCGTTCGAGGTTTCTCATATACCCATTATATAAAAAATAGACGCCGATGGCGCCCACTTACTCCTCTAGGCGGAAGTAAGTGAGAGCCGCATCTCCATATCCACGATTGTCCACCACAACAACTCCAGGTAAGGTCGGACTCTCACTTCTTCCTGGATGAGATAATACCATAAGCCCGTTTGGTTTTAAAAGACCTAATAATTTCATAGCTGTGGAAAACTGGGTGTCGTGGTATGGTGGATCGGCAAAAATCAGGTCAAATTTCGGGCCGTCATAGGTGCCAAACCACGCCGAAACCGAGGCTCGAATCAGTTTTGACTGATGAGAAATTCCAAGCGATTCGATATTTTCGGCCAGCACCTTTTGGGCAATCCCATCCCTTTCAACAAATGTTGTAAAATTTGCACCACGGCTAATTGCTTCAATGCCCAGCGCGCCCGTGCCGGCAAACGCGTCCAAAACATCCGCGCCCTGGACGCTCTCGCCCAGACTGTTAAACATCGCGCTCCTAACCCGTTCGCTCATCGGATGAGTGCGCTTGCCGTCGGGTGCGGCAATCAGCCGGCCACCGAGGCTGCCGGCAATGATCCTGAGGTTCATGACGCATCCTTTTGTTGGGCTGCCGCCAGCGCACAACCGTACCATGCCAGTGTCACCACACGAACAATTTCCGGTATCAGCGTGTCCCGCGTGTCGCGTGCCAGTCGGCGCGTCCAGCCCGACCGCGAAAATTCTTCGTAGAGTTGCAGATTGACGATGCGCTCGAGAGCCTCATTAAATAGCGGCAACAATCCCTCCGTTTGCAGCCGACGTATATCCGTGCTACTCGGTGTAGTGTTCTGCAGACGTCCGGCAGCAATCGTCGTCGCGATTCCTAGTTCAAACGTAAAGTGGGTCGTCATCACGCCCTTTGCGCCCCAGAATTCCCAGTTGTTGCGAAGCTGGTGCCGACGGGTTTGCCCCGGCATGACAAGCTTTTTGCGATGCGTATCGCGGGTCTCCAGTCCCTCGCCGCCGCGCAACTCCTCAAGCTTTTCCTCGAGCGGATAATGATGCGCCGGTGTCAGGCCGTCGGTAATCGCATGTGCCATCCAGGCCGCTTCGAACGCCGCCCGCTGCTGATTACCCTCGCGCAGCGCTTTCGTGAGGTTGTATATATGATCGCTGATCATATCGCGCAGACCATTGTCATTCGAGTCGTTCGGATCCAGGTAGTGCCACGGCTCGTCCTGTCCGGGACTTTTGCGCTTAATACCATCGGGTCCGTTGAGCCCCTCGAAGTGTAGAATTTCGCGCGCCGTCGGGAAATACTGGCGGTGACCAATCAAATGCCTCAGCTCACGCCGAGCCAGGCGGTCTATCCGCTGATGAACGCCCATGACGCGCCCTGATTTGTTCCGTAAAGTCGTACCGCTATACATATATCTAATTCAATTTTGTCAGGCGCTGATATTGCTCGACTTGATTTTGTAATTGCTTATATTGTACCAAATCTCGGTCGGATTCGACGAGGCCCCGTGCCTCTCGCTGGGCGCGGGCGATGAGTTTGGTGTCGCCAAGCGTGGCAACCTGCAGATTGAGCTCACCATGCTGTGCCCGGCCGTAAATTTCGCCCGGTCCGCGCAGCTGTAGGTCAATCTCGGCAAGGTAAAAGCCGTCGCCCGATTTCTCGACCTCGCGCAGGCGCTTGCTCGGCGCCCCGCTATCCGACATCATCAGAAAACAGTAGCTCTGATGATTCGAACGACCGACACGGCCACGTAGCTGGTGCAGCTGCGCCAGCCCAAACCGATCGGCGTTTTCGATGAGTATCACTGTTGAGTTCGGCACGTCCATGCCCACTTCGACGACCGTCGTGCTGACGAGTATATCGGTCTTGCCGGACACGAATTCGTTCATCACCTCATCCTTTTCGGCCGGTTTCAGCTTGCCATGCAGCAGGCCGATCTGACGGTGCTTGAACGGCCCGACACGAAGTTTTTTATATTCGTGCTGCACACTCCTCAGTTCGTTCAAGGGATTGTCGTCGATGAGGCTGCAGATGACGTAGGCCTGCCGACCTGCGCGAAGCTGCCCCTCGATCAAATCGTAAAGCTGCGCGCGGCTGTTGGGTGACCAGATTTTGGTGATGATGGGCTTGCGACCTTTTGGTCGCTCGTTCAGGACGCTGATGTCCAGCTCGCCGTAGACCGTCAGCGCCAAACTGCGTGGAATCGGAGTCGCCGTCATGGCTAATAGGTGAGGCATATTTTCGGACTTCATAAGCAGCTCTTGTCGCTGTGCCACACCAAACCGGTGCTGCTCGTCGATGACAATAAAGCCTAGTCGGTGGAATTTGACCGATTCCTGGATGAGCGCGTGCGTGCCGACGACGACGTCGACGCCGCCCTCGGCGATTTGCTTGTACAGTTCCTGCCGGGCCTTGCCCTTGACGCTTCCCGTCAGCAGCCCGACGGTCACACCAAGTGGCTGTAGTAATTTTGTCAGCGTTTCGGCATGCTGTGTGGCCAAAATTTCTGTCGGCGCCATGATCGCCGATTGATATCCCGCGTGCGCCGCTTGGCGCGCCGCCAACCCGGCGACAACGGTCTTGCCACTACCGACGTCGCCTTGCAGTAGCCGGTTCATCGGGGTCGGCTTTTCAAAATCCTTAATAATTTCCCAGGCCGCCCGCCGCTGCGCGTCGGTCAGACTGAATGGCAGCTGGTCGACAAAATGTTTCACGGCGGCTTGATCAAATTTAATATGCCACCCCACCAGCTGCGCGTTGGCCTTTTTATTCAGTTGCGCCGCCAAAAGCAGGCTGAAAAGCTCGTCAAACGCCAACCGCTCGCGGCCGCGCTCGATATCCTCGCCGGTTTTGGGAAAATGGAGTTTCAGCAGCGCATCGGCGTATGGCAGGAGTTTCTGGCTCTTGATGATATCATCCGGCATCGGATCGGGCGTCAGCGCGATAAACATTCGCAGTTCAACCAGCAGTTTGCGCACCAACTGGCTTTTCAGCCCCTTGACCGCCCGGTAAATCGGCACGATACGATCAGTCGACACTGGCATGTCACTTACTTTTTCAGCGCTCGGGCTCGTCAGTTGGTAACGATTGTAGTTGAATTCAAACGTGCCCGAAAAATAGAATTCGTCGTCACCGTGCAGTTGCGACATGCGATATGGTTGATTAAACCAGACCGCCTGCAATTTGCCAGTCTTGTCTGCTAACGTTGCCGTGGTCACGGTCATGCCGCGGCGGACACGTTTGGTCTCAATTTTTTCACAGCGAGCCTTGATTGTCCGTTTACCTGGACGAATGTTGGCGATTGTTACGACTTCGGAAAAGTCCTCATACGCGCGCGGCAAAAACATGATCAAGTCGCCAACGGTATGCAGACCGGCCAGAGACAACTGCTCGGCGGATTTTTCCCCTACTCCCTTTACCGCTTCAAGCGGCGTATTAAAATCCATAGATGTATTTTAACAGTTTGATTACACTTGTTCGAATAGAACGCCTTCGAGCGCTTTCGAAAGTCCTGCAAGACGATGCGATGCCTCGCTATATTGCGCTTTGATTACGTCCTGATTATCCGATTTTACATCCTCGAACCATTGAATGTAAAACTTTATCTTTGGCTCGGTACCACTCGGACGAATTGTAAGCCGTCGACGCGTGTCGCCGAATTCAAGCACTACAACATTACCTTTGATACAGTCAATCGGCGTAACACTACCGGTGGCAAGCTCTTTTTTCTCGAGCGACAGATAATCCAGCATCGCCGTCACTTCGCAGCTGCCGACGCGCGCAGGCGGATTCGTCCGAAGTTGCTCCATAATTTTCTGCATACGAGTGAACCCGTCAGCGCCCGGACTCAAAACGTTATCTAGTCGCTCAACATAAAGCCCGTGCTCGGAAAAAAGTTCAAATAGACGATCATAAAGAGTTTTGCCAGCTTTTTTGAGCTCGGCTGCCAGTTCGGCGAGCGATAGAGCGCCCGCCGCCCCATCTTTGTCACGAGCATACGTTCCCTTTAACAGACCGTAGCTTTCCTCACCACCTATAACAAACTTCTCATCGGTGTTTTCTTTACTCAGAATCAGCTCACCGATGTATTTAAATCCGACTAGCATACTACTGTACATTTTAACGCCGTAATGGTCTGATAGTGCTGTCAGCAAGTCGGTCGTGACGATAGTCTTGGCGATGTAGTGGTTGCCGGTAAGTTGGCCCTTTTGCTGCATCTTTGACAGCACATAGTCTGTTGCGAGTGCGGCAGCTTGGTTACCATTTAGATAAAAGGCTTCTTCACCCTGGCGAACCACAACACCGATGCGATCGGCATCAGGATCATTTGTAATTACAATATCCGCCTTCTCGGCCAGCATCTGCGCGACGGCGCGATCATTGGCGGCGCGCTCTTCTGGATTTGGCTTGCTGTTTTCTACTGTCGGAAAATTACCATCAGGTGTCATCTGATCCGCAACGACGGATATGTCAGTGAAGCCCGCTTGCTGCAAAGACGGCAATACATTGGTCTGGCCAGCACCGTGAAGCGGCGAGTAGACGATTTTGACATCACGATCACTACCTTCGGCTTGTGCGACTACGGCATCAATATAGGCTGTATCAATATCCGCACCAATCAGAATAATTTTGCTATCGCTCACCGCCTGGTCAAAATCAGTGTCCTTGACTTCGGTAATTGCGGCCGCCTTAGCCAGCACACCCTTGTCATGTGGCGCAACCAGCTGTCCTCCGTCCGACCAGTACGCCTTAAAACCGTTATCGGTCGGTGGATTATGACTAGCGCTAATAACAATACCGATCGCAGCGCCGAGGTGCCTAACGGCAAAGCTCAGTTCAGGTGTCGCGCGAAAGCTTTCAAAAATATACGTTTTAAATCCCGCCGCGGCGCACACTTGAGCGGTATATTTGCTGAGTTCGGGCGAGCTGAGGCGTGTGTCGTACGCAATGACTACACCTTTTTCTGCTGCCGAAGAATCATGCTCAAGCGCGTATTCGCATAGCGCCTGTGCCGATTCACCTATCGTTACACGGTTGATTCGGTTTGCGCCCACGCCGGTTATGCCTCGACGACCACCTGTGCCAAATTCAATAACTTGAAAAAACGCGTCCTCAAGCTGCTTCCATTGCTCATCGGCAATCATTTGCTCTAATTCGGCCTTGTACTGGACGTACTTTGGCATAGTTAGCCAGTTTTCGATATTCTTGGCGGCCGCCGGCGATAGGTTCGCTTTTACAGATTCAATTAATGGCATTCAACCCTCCTTATATAAGGTCATAACGAGCTTTTATTATACCATTCAATGAATCAACGGACGAGCAGAAAGCTATTTTTACCCTTTTTAATCAGGGATGGTTGGTCGACGGTTTTGTCGTCAAAGATTTTTTCGCCGTTAATCGACACGCCGCCACCGAGGATTAATCGGCGCGCTTCGCCCTTGCTGGCCGTCAGGCCGCTACTTCCAAGTAAATCGACAGCCGTCGCGCCGACACTAGCCGTTGGAATTTCTCCAGCCAGCAGTTCGAGGTCTTGTTCCGAGAGCTCGCTAAAGGCAGCACCGCCAAATAATACACCCGTGACGCGCTTGGCACTTTCGGCCGCCTGTTCGCCGTGGACCAGCTTCGTTACTTCGTAGGCCAATGCTTTTTGCACATCGCGAGCGCCTGGGTTGGCCTGTTGTTTAGCTGCGAGTTCATCGATTTGCTTTTTGCTGAGCAATGTGTAAATTTTGGCGTAATCAACTGCGCCCTCGTCGTCGACATTCAGCCAGAATTGGTAGAACTGGTAGATACTCGTCAGGTTTGGGTCCAACCACACCGCACCGGCCTCGGACTTGCCGAATTTGACGCCGGTTGCCTTGTTCACAATTAGCGGTGCACTAAGGACATGTGCCTCCTGGCCGTTGATGCGTCGAATCAGATCAACGCCCGTGATGGAGTTGCCCCATTGATCAGCGCCGCAAAGCTGCAGCGTCACGCCACGTTCGCGGTTGAGATGCACAAAATCGTAGCCTTGAATTAATGCATAACTGAACTCGGCGTAACTGATACCGCTGCCGCCGTCTCCCAATCGAGCCTGGATAAAATCGCGGCCGAGCATCTGACTGATCGGTACGTTCTTGCCAACGTCACGCAGAAACGTCAGGTAGTTCATGTCCTTGAACCAGTCGTAATTGTCGACAATCTCGAATGGACTGTCGGCAAAAATCCGTTTGTACTGCTCTCTGATGGCCGCCTTGTTGGCCGCGATTTCATCGAGTGACTTGAGGTTTCGTTCGTCCTTTTTGCCATCCGGGTCGCCGATCATCCCAGTCGCGCCGCCAACCAGCAGATACGCTTTGTGACCGTGGTCGATAAAATGACGCACCAACATACCAGCGGCCAGGTTGCCAATCGTCATGCTGCTGGCACTTGGGTCAACACCCCAATAGAAACTAATGGGCTCGCCATCAAGCGCCTTGATATCAGGAAATGTCGTCTGGTTTACAAAACCGCGCCACGAGAGTTCTTTGGATAATGTCATATATGTAATTGTAGCAGAATTTGTATTTCACTCGACTCGGTCATGCTATAATTATTCGTAATAAACGCTTAGGGGGAAGGGACTCGTGGTCAAAAGACGCAGTTCGCGCAAATTAAATGTATATGCCAACCTGGTGAAGAGCAGGCGCGCTAAAAAGGATGCCGCTTACAAAGAAAAAGCGGAGTATTTAGCGACCCTGCCAAAGCACCCGGTCAAACGCTTCCTCGTCCGTTTGCACCCGAAGCGCGTCTGGGGTTTCTGGGCAAGCCGCAAAGGCGGCATGATGCTTCTCAAAATTGCCGGCGTCTCGGTTCTGCTGGTTGTTATCTTTATCGGCGGCCTGTTCGCCTACTACCGCAAGGACCTCGACACGATTAAACCCGAGGAGCTGGCGAAGCGTGTTCACACAACCGTCACGAAGTATTACGACCGTCGCGGACCGGCAGGCGGTGATGCCGCCCTATTGTGGGAGGATAAGGGTGACGGTGACTACAAATTGGTCGTCGACGGCAGCCAGATTAGTAATTATATGAAGCAGGCGACCGTCGCTATCGAGGACAAGGACTTTTACAAGCACGGCGGTGTGAGTTTCACCGGTATCGCCCGTGCCGCCCTCAGTAACTACAACGGCGGCAGCACGCAGGGTGGCTCCACGCTGACTCAGCAACTCGTCAAACAGGTCTTCTTTGCCGATGAAGCGCAGCAGCGCGGCCTGGCCGGCATCCCCCGCAAAATCAAGGAAGTCATCTTGTCGATCGAAGTCGAACGGATGTACAACAAGGATCAGATTCTCAACCTTTATCTGAACGAATCGCCGTATGGCGGCCGTCGCAACGGTGTCGAATCCGCCGCCAAGACATACTTTGGCATTGATGCCAAGGACCTTGATTTGGCGCAATCGGCTCTGCTCGCGGCTATCCCGAACGAACCGGGTTTATACAATCCGTACAACGCGGATGGACAGGACGCGCTGATTGAGCGCCAACACAAAGTCCTCGATGAGATGGTTACCCAAGGCTATATCAACAGCGATCAGGCACAAAAGGCCAAGAATGAGCCGATTCTGGACTCGATCCTGCCGGAAAGTTCACAGTTCGACGACATGAAGGCGCCACACTTTGTCCAGATGGTACGTTCCGAACTCGAGGCCGAATTGGGTACGGCGACTGTCGGACGTGGTGGGCTGACCGTTACGACGACACTTGACTCGGGTATTCAGAACCAGCTCGAATCCAGCTTTGACGAAATGTTCAACCCGAAAAACCCGAAATACAAGGGTATCCCCACCTACGCCGGCTTTAATAACGGTGCTGCCACGGTCGAAGACTCGCAGACCGGTCAGATCGTTGCCATGATGGGCAGCCGCAGCTACGACTACCCCGGATTTGGGCAGACTAATGCCGCTAACTCGTACATCCAGCCTGGATCGACCATCAAGCCGTTGGTCTATGCCCAGCTCTTCTCAAAGCACGACAACGACGCCATGAATGTCTACGGTAGCGGCACAGTTCTTTCCGATGTAAAAACCAACTTCGGTGGCGGCTACTCTCCGAACGACGCCGACCATAATTTCATGGGTAACATTCCTATCCGCAAGAGCCTTGCGCTGTCGCGCAACATCCCGGCTATCAAGGCCGAGGCCATCGACGGCGTACAGCCAACCCTCGATTTAATCCACGCCGCAGGCGACACGCCATACTGTACGCAGGGTGCGGAAGTACAGACTGGACTTGCCTCGGCTATCGGTGGATGTGGCACCAAGCAGGTTGATCACGTCAACGCCTACACAACACTCGCCCGTGGCGGGACATACAAACCATACACTATGGTCCTTGAAGTTAAGAACAGCGACGGCGAAGTTATCAAAAAGTTCCAAGACGACCAAGGCAAAAAACTTATCGACCCGCAGGTCACCTACATCCTGGCAGATATTCTGAGCGACGACAACGCCCGCGCCGGTCTGTACGGCAAGAACTTCCCGGGACTTGTTGTCGACAAAGGCAAGGTCAAAACCGCCAGCAAAACCGGTACCTCCGACATCGACGGTAAGTCAAAGGATATTTGGATGATGAGCTACAGCCCGGCCCTGACGATGGGTGTTTGGCTAGGTAACAACGATCCGCAGCCGCTCAAGAACGGTAACTCCTCGCTACCGGGCACCATCATTAACGAGGTTATGACGTACGCCCACGAACAGGTCTACCAGAAGGAAAACAAGTGGAAGCCGGGCGACTGGTACACGATGCCGAACGGCGTCCAAAAGATTAACGGCGAACTATATCCGTCATGGTACAACAAAAAGGACGCCCAGCAGCAGCTCAAAATGACATTTGATAAGGTCTCGCAAAAGCTCGCAACCAGCTGTACTCCGGACGGTGCAAAGACTGACCAGGACGTATTTAAGACCGTTGATCCAAATACCAAGAAAACCGTTTATATCGCACCGACCGGCTTTGACGCCACTTCGAATGACGACAAGCACTCGTGTGATGACGCCAAGCCCACAATCCCAAGCGTCACGATAACGAAGTCAAGCGGGTCCACGTACATCATCTCGGCTACGCTGATAGCCGGTAAGGGGAACCTGACAAATGTAATGTTCTCCGTTAACGGCACCACTATCAACCAACAAGACATCACCGGTGCCGGTAGCTACACGGCTACGTACACGCCAACTGGGTCCGACCCCTTCACTGTGACCGTGACGGCTACAGACGACCTGGACTACTCGGTTACCAGCACGGCCACGCACTAAAATTACTGTTTGTCGACCAGCTCAATCAGCGCTGCTTCACGATCACCACTTGATGGCGTGCGGCGGCGCTGTTTTTGATGCCCGGCGGGTCGTTGGTTGTTGGCTGCTGTCGGCTTTGATTGAGTACCAGCCGGCTTTTGTGGCTTTTGCTGACGCGGCTTTTGCTCGATTGGTGCGTGTTGCTTCAGTATTTGTTTTGGCTGCTGCTTCGCACGCTGCGATTCCATCTTTTTCGCGAACATCATCTTGCCTGCGGCTGTCTGCAGGCTACGAATAAATTCTACTTCAACGATCTGGCCGACTTGACCGGACGCGTGCTCAACGACCACCATGGTGCCATCCGGCAGGTAACCGACGCCCTGGTGGCTGTCCTGGCCCTTCTGAACCAGTTCTAGCCGCATCTTTTCACCCGGCAGGTATGCCATGCGCAGGTTTTTGGCTAGTTCGTTAATATTGCAGACGGTGATGCCTTCAACGGCGGCAACCTTGTTGAGGTTGTAGTCGATGGTACAGATAGCACCGCCGTGCTTTTTGGCTAGTTTGAGCAGGCGCTCATCAACGCCCTCCTCGGCCTTGCTGCCGTCCTGAAAAATCTGAACGTCAGCGCCATCAAGCTGTTGCAGTTCGCGAACGATATCCAGGCCATGGCGAGCGCGGGCGCGCTTGTCCGGGTCGGCGTTGTCCGCCAGAAACTGCAACTCGCCAATCACGCTACGCGGGATCGCAATCGTATCGCTGACGAATCCTGACGCGATGACGGGTACAATGCGGCCGTCAATCAGGACAGACGTGTCAACGAACATCATTCGTTTTTTACCGTTTGCTTGGCGCGGTAATTTCGCCACGAGGTGGGTCACCTCACTCAGGAGTACTAGCAGTACCCCCACAATTAGTAGTTGGTCTACTTTCATAAATTCCTTTTCGTTATTTTTGCACAGTATGCTATCCGCAAAACTGACAAGCTATTTTTGTAGATAGTCGATCAGCGCTTGGCGCAGATCCTTCACCCCAGTTACAAAGGCATTCTTTTTGCCTGTAGCCGGTGCAATGGCTTTTGTAAAACCAAGTTTTTTCGCTTCGGCGATGCGCCTATCAGCTCCGATTGCTGAGCGTACTTCGCCGCCTAGGCCGACTTCGCCAAATACGACGGTACCGTCATCGAGTCGTCTACCGGCCGCAGCACTTGCAATTGCCATACATACCGCAAGGTCGGCTGCCGGATCTGCCAGTTTCAAGCCTCCAACGACGTTGATGTAGATATCTTTGTCGGATAAATTCAATTTTGTGCGCCGTTCCAGAACGGCAATCAACAGATTGAGGCGGTTCAAATCGAAACCACTGGCCGTACGTTTAGGATACCCGAAACTGGTGGGATTGACAAGTGCTTGGATTTCTACCAAAAGAGGTCTCGTACCCTCCAGCGTCGCCAGTACCACCGAGCCGTCGGCATTTTGGCGTTCGGCCAACAATGCGGCCGATGGGTTTTCGACCACTGCCAAGCCACCCTCGCTCATCTCGAATATGGCCGCTTCGCTGGTCGAACCGTAGCGGTTTTTAACCGCCCGGACAACTTTGAACCCGCCGTAGCGGTCGCCCTCAAACTGCAGTACGACGTCCACGAGGTGCTCCAATACTTTTGGTCCGGCAATCGAGCCCTCCTTGGTGACGTGGCCGACCAGCACCACCGCCGCCCCGGCACTTTTGGCCGCCTGGATGATGACATTGCTGCTGTTTGTAATCTGGCTGACCGTACCCGGCGCGGACGTCAGTTCGCCAAGCGTCAGCGTCTGGACGGAGTCCACGATGACGAGTTTGTATAGTCCCGGGCGGATACTCGCCGCGATGTCGTCGGCTGACGTGCTAGCGGCGAAACTCAGTTGTTCGTTTTTCTCGGCCCCCAGTCGTTCGGCACGGATTTTTACCTGTGACGCCGATTCCTCGCCGCTGACGTACAGCACCGGTACACTCTGAGCAACCGCAGCAGAAACCTGCAGTAGCAGCGTACTTTTACCGATACCCGGTTGTCCAGCCAACAAAATGACGCCACCCGGCAGAATGCCGCCACCCAGCACCGTGTCCAGGTCGCCTATCCCCGTGCCGAGGCGGCTTGCCTCGTCGCTACTCGTGATAGAACGCATCGACTGCGTCCTGAGCGGGCTGCCGGCACTTCTCGCGACGGCTGAGTTGCCCGTCGCAGCTGGCGCCTGCTCGACGAGTGTGTTCCACTCCCCGCAATTGTCACAGCGACCCGTCCATTTCGGATAGCTCGCACCACAGTTTTGGCAGACAAAAGTACTCCGAGTTTTTACCATGCAACCTATTATACCTTAGGAGCGGGAGCCAGGGTGCTGTCGATACTCTTGTAGAGGTCGTTAGTTTGCGTCACGATGCTGTTGTACTGATTACGCAGAGTGTTATAGCGGCTAACCAGGCTATTGATTTCATCACGTGAGGCATCGATCGAGTTCGATCGGCTTACGAGGGCCTGTCGCTCGCTATTGAAGTCTGACTGTGACGAGAATTCACCTTGTTTCGCACGAGAGTTAAAGCTCGTAATATCATTGTTCAGAGACCTAACATCGGCATTATATTGCGCGGTTGCGGTCTTTATCTGTGCGTTTAGGTCGTCTAACTGGCTCGACAATGTTTTGGCCTGGTCCGAGAGGCCTGTAAATTCGCTATTGTACGTATCGTGCAACGCGACGACAGCGCTTCGATTATCGAAGTACTTCTTGTAGTGGGCCTCTAGCTCAGGGCTGATCGAGCTGACTTCCGTACCGATGATAGAGTGAAGCTCGTTGTCGCGTTCACCTGGCTCGGTCCTGGCGTAAAACGCCATGCGGTCAGCGAACTCTGGATCCTTTTGCAGCTTTGCGTACTCAGCCTCAACCAGCCGATTAACCGTATCTCGTTCTGATGGCGACATGCGCTCATAAACAGCATGTAGCAGCTCATGAGCCGCGGTCACCTCCTTGATGCCATCCAGCTTTGCGTCGGTCACATCATAGATGTAGATGTGGTTATTGACGTAGCAGCCAAGGATTGCCGTGCCGCTTTCTTTACGTTCACATTCCTGATTAAACGTCGCACTGCCGTCAATGCTCGGTCCGACGGCATAGAATACGAACTTACCGGCATCAGTCAGCTGGTCTTTTGTAGCAATATATGCAACGTCTGCCGAGGGTTGGTATCGCCAATAGTTAATAGTATCCAGCACATACTGGTGGTTCAACCACAAGGCGATACTAATCGCCACGGAAACAACGACCAGAATATAGCTGCCAAGTCCCCCTCGGCGCTTAGGCTGGTTGTTCCGCGGTAATGTTGATTGCAAGCTTGCCCCCTCTTGCGGTCACCGCGAGTACTGTGCCGCGTTCATATTTCTCATCCAGTATACCTTCTGCGAGCGGATGTTCCAACTCGTCCTGGATGGCGCGGCGGAGCGGGCGTGCCCCAAACTTCTCATCGAAGCCTTTTTGTATCAAATAGCGCTTGCCTGTCGGCTTGATTACCAGATGGATACCCTTCTGAACCAAGCGTTCCTGCAGCTCATCAATCAAATTATCGAAAATCTTGCCGACTTCTTTCGTCGTCAGCGCACGGAAGGTGACAATCGCGTCAAACCTGTTAATCAGCTCCGGCCGCATGCTCTTGCCGAGTGCGTCGCGCGCAGCCTGAGCGTTAACCTCATGGATCTCGTCCAGCTTTTTCTTGTCACCATTGTTCGCCGCATGGAAGCCAAGGGATGATTCTTTCATCATCTTATCGGCACCGAGGTTGCTGGTCAGAATGATAATCGTATTCGTGAAATCAACCTCGTGCCCCTTTGCGTCGGTCAGCTTGCCGTCCTCCAGTAACTGTAGCAGCAGCTGGAACACATCAGGATGGGCTTTTTCAATCTCGTCAAAAAGCACGACACTGTACGGCTGGCGGCGGATTTTGTCTGTCAACTTTCCGCCATCCTCATAGCCGACATAACCAGCCGGCGCACCCAACAGACGGCTGGTATTATGCTTTTCGCCGAATTCACTCATATCGATCTTAACCAGAGCCTCGTTACTGCCGAATACCTCTCGGGCCAGCACCTTCGCAAGCTCTGTCTTACCCACACCTGTCGGTCCCATAAATACGAATGAGCCGATCGGACGCTTTGAACTAGCAACTCCGCTTCTACCCCTCCGGATTGCACGTGACACCGCCCGGACAGCCTCTTCCTGGCCGATAATGTGCTTACCGAGGTGCTTTTCCAGGTTGCGGAGTAGTTTGGATTCAGATTTTTGCAACCGCTTTACCGGGATACCTGTCATCGTCGCGACGGCATTAGCAATATCGTCAGACGTCAGGATCACCGGCGACTTCTTTTCCATGCTTTCCTTGGTCTCGGCAAGCTTTGCCGAGAGTTGGCTGATACGCGTCTTGTAGAGCGCGGCGCGCTCGTAATCCTCTGTCGTAACAGCTTCGTCCATCTTTTCGTTGAGATTTTTCAGTTGACGCGTGAAGTCGCGCACACGGCTCGGCTTACGGCTGTGTCGAACGCGGACAAGCGCCGCGGACTCATCAATCACATCAATAGCCTTGTCGGGCATGTAACGCTCGCTCACGTAGCGGTCCGCCATATAGACGGCATCATCGATAACTTCGTCGTCGATTGTCACGCCGTGGTGCTTCTCATAGTACGTCTTGAGACCCTTCAGGATTGCAATCGTATCTTTGAGTGACGGCTCCTTGACGATAATCGGCTGGAATCGACGTTCAAGCGCGCTGTCCTTTTCGATATGTTTGCGGAACTCGTCCATCGTCGTCGCACCGATCATGTGCAACTCACCGCGCGCCAGGGCGGGTTTTAGCATATTGGCAGCATCCAGCGCGCCCTCGGCGGCACCGGCGCCTGTAATCAGATGCAGCTCGTCCACAAACAGGATAACGTTCTTTTGCGTGCGTAGCTCGTCTACGACTTTCTTGAGCCGCTCCTCAAACTCACCGCGATACTTCGTACCGGCAATCATTGCAGCCAGATCTAGCTGCACGACGCGGCGATCCAGCAGGTGGTCTGGCACGTCTTCGCGGGCAATCCGCTGTGCCAAACCCTCGACGACGGCCGTCTTGCCCACGCCAGGCTCGCCGATGAGGACAGGATTGTTCTTGGTCCGACGACTTAGGATGGTGACCAGGCGTTCTTGCTGCTCGTCACGTCCAATGACAGGGTCCAGCTCGCCGGCACGTGCTTTGGCAGTCAAATCCGTTCCAAATGTATCAAGTGCCCCGCCACGACGCTTTTTTGCGCCCTGATTTGTCGCTTCTTCGATGGCCTGGTGATAATCGTTTGCCTGGCGATCAAAATACTCCTCGAGTTCATTCGTAAGCGTCGCCACGTCGATATTCATATCGCGAAGAAGTACGGTCGCGCGGGCGTTTTTCTGAGAGAGAATGCTGTAGAGGATGTGTTCAGTACCCAGATAATCCTGGTGAAATTCCTGGGCGATATCCCAACTCATTTTGAGCGTTAATTTCGCCGTCTCAGACAAGCCTTTTGCGCCCGTACTGACAACAAGGGTACGCGGAGTAAGATTTAGGGCCAGCTCAGCACGATCAAGTGTCACCCCGGCGTCTGCCAACACTTTGGCAGCCACCGATGACCCCTGTGCTAGCACACCGAGCAAGAGGTGCTCGGTTCCGATGTAAGCACTACCATAACCACGGGCAATCGCGTCCGCATGTTGCAGACTTGTTCGTGCATTGTCCGTTAGATGCGTGATAAAATCTGCGAATTCATCTGGCATACCATTCATTATCGTTCCTCCATAGCCTCGGTGCAAGCGGTAAATTTCACTACCACCAATAGCTACTATACACAGTATAGCTTGCCGTTAGCACTCTAGTCAAGAGAGTGCTAATTCCTCGTATCTTAGCAACGTTGGAGATGAAAAAGACGGACATCAGACCGTCTTTTTCAATCTATTCTTACAATTTGTTAAATTATAGATTTGATAATGACATAAACGTCACAATCAGTTTCGTTTTTAAACTGTAAGCCATTAATCGTATAGCTCTGCCAATTGCCATTCATACAGTTCATTATACTTGCGGGGACGTTCTGAACGGGAGTTGGCGCCACAGTCGAGCCAGCTCCGCCGGCTGCCGCTCCTTGGCCTCCCCCCGAAGCTGGAGCTGGAGCTGTGCCACTTCCCCCTGCGCCAGGCCATAACATTGCTAGTACTATCAATAAACCGATCATATGTTAGCTCCTTTTCATACTACCTTGACTATCTAATCTGGGCGTCAACAACTAATACACTCCGCTGCGACTACTTTACTAGTTTTTGCCTTTTGTGGCAACATAGCTGACGCAGTCGCCCTGGTTCTTGAACGTCGAACCGAATGTCTTCCAACCATTGTCCATACATGCAGTCTTGACCGTTGGAAGAGGAATTGCTATTGGAGTAGGAGTTGTAGTTGGAGTTGTAGTAGGGGTAGGAGTAGGGGTAGGAGTTACGTAGTTAGCCGCCTGGAGGTTAATCAATTGGTTACTCGTGCCGTCGCTAGAGGAGCCGTCAAAAGTAATCAAAGATCGGCTGGTAGGCGTTAGCCATGGTCGGCATGTAAGGGTTTGTTACTCCGTTAGGAGCCTTAAGGTCAAGCACCGGACACGAAGTCGCCTGTGCGGTTAGAGCCCAACTCTCCGTCGGACTGGTCGTCGTGTTGCCACAGCCAGTGGGTACATCGTAAATTGAAGTTGGTGTATTCGTACCGAGCACCGCAACATGCTGACCATCATCGGTAACGGCAAACTCAATTGTCGGTACCGCGTAACTGTAGTTGCTCTGCCAATCAGAGAATTTTGTGATTGAAACCGGTGATGCGTTCAAGTCAACCCTAAATAAACCAGCGCCGGCGAGGTCAAATACCAGCCACTGTTCGCTCGGAGAACGCTGAATGTACCGGGCGTAGCCAAAGTAACCGGGCTGGCCGTTGTAGTCGCTAATTAAAGTCGGTGACGACGCGTCAAAGCTATAGTAGTTGTTCGCAGGGTTACCAGTATCTACCAGATGCAATCTTGATGTGAAATTGTTATAGATTGCGATGCGTCCTGTAGAGTAGCTGTTGTTCGACTCTATTCGGATCAAGGTGTCCTTGTTTGGCAAGTACACACAGGCTGGCGAACAGGCCACCGTCGTACCATATGCGACTGTCTCGCCAACGGGCTGGATAGCAATCAGTCGCTGCTGAATGTAAGCGAACACATTGATGCCGTTGTGCGAAC